>Ga0136600_1000712_pt1 | contig 17306 bp, 18 predicted proteins | sample AntRauMFilla2698_FD_104634 | JGI IMG/M metagenome (GOLD analysis project Ga0136600, IMG submission 104634) | Saline lake microbial communities from Rauer Islands, Antarctica - Metagenome Filla 2 #698 | ecosystem: Environmental > Aquatic > Non-marine Saline and Alkaline > Saline | place...
AACTCATCGATGGGAGCGAGGTCGACCATGCGACCGCCCGCGATCACGCCCGCGCGGTCGCCCAGGTGGGCTGCTTCGTCCAGGTAGTGGGTGGTGAGGAGAATCGTGGTTCCCTCAGACTGCAGCTCGCGAATCAACCGCCAGAACTGGCGCCGCGCCTCCGGGTCGAAGCCCGTCGTGGGTTCGTCGAGGAACAGTAACTCGGGCCGACCGATGATGCCGACCGCGACGTCGACGCGACGACGTTGGCCGCCGGAGAGCTTGCGGATGAGGGTGCCCGCCTTCTCCTGCAACCCGACGGCGGCGATGACCTCATCGACATTGCGCGGGTTCGGGTAGAAGGCGGCGAACTGGGTGAGCTGCTCGCGCACGGTCACGTTGCCGCTCTCGCCGGAGGACTGCAGCACGATGCCCAGCCGCGCCTTCCAGTCGAGGCCGCCGCGACCCGGGTCGACTCCGAGCACGTGCACGTCGCCGCTCGTGCGGTCGCGATAGCCCTCGAGAATCTCGATGGTGGTCGACTTGCCGGCACCGTTGGGGCCAAGAAGGGCAAAGGTCTCGCCGCGGTGAATATCAAAGTCAATGCCGTCGACGGCGGCGAAGGACCCATAGGTCTTGCGCAGCCCTCGCACCTCGACAACGTTTTCGTGTGTGGTCATGTCACTACTCTCGTCGCGTACCGCTCTGACGACAACGGCCATTCGGCCTATTTCTGCGTCCACCGACCGGTGGACTCGCTCGAAGGGCATAAACTAACGGCGCATAATCAGCTCATCGTTTATCCGCACTAATCTGGGGGGAATTCACGTGAAACGCATTACCACTGAAATAGTCGACGACCTCGACGGCACCGTTATCGATTCTGGCGACGGCGGAACCGTCACGTTCGCGCTCGACGGCGCCCAGTACGAGATCGACCTCGGTCGCGACAACCAGCGTGCGTTGCGGGATGCTCTCGCGCCGTTCATCGCCAAATCGCGGTCGACGGGCCGCCGGTCGGCCGGCTCGCCGCGCAAGCGCACGACGGGCGGCGGCGAGACCGCCGCGGTGCGCGCGTGGGCGCAGAAGAACGGCTACACGGTGGGCGACCGCGGTCGCATTCCCGCCGAGATCCGCGAGGCGTACGCTGCCGCGCAGCGCTAGAGGTGCAGGCGCGGCTCAGCCTGCGCCGAAGAAGCGTTGCAGGCGCTGGATTCCCTCGAGCAGCTCGGCGTCACCGAGCGCGTAGCTGAAGCGCAAGTAGCCGCTGGGCCCGAAGGCTTCGCCGGGGACCACCGCGACCTCGGCCTTCTCCAGAATGAGGCCGGCGAGCTCGAGCGAGGTTGTCGGCGTGACGCCGTGCCACTCGCGGCCGAGCAGCCTCGTGACGTCGGGGTAGACATAGAAGGCTCCCGTGGGGGTGGGGGTGAGCATCCCCTCGATCGCATTGAGCTCGGCGACGGCGACGCGGCGGCGACGGTCAAAGGCCTCACGCATGGTCGCCACGGCGTCCTGCGGTCCCGTGAGCGCGGCGAGAGCGGCACGCTGCGAGACGTTCGCGACGTTGCTCGAGAGGTGGGATTGCAGGTTGGAGGCTGCCGCGATGACGTCCTTCGGCGCGACCATCCAGCCCACTCGCCAGCCTGTCATGGCGTACGTCTTGGCGACGCCATTGACGAGGATGCACTGCTCGGCCAGCTCGGGAACCGCCTCGACGATGGACACCGCTCGGGCGCCGTCGTAGGTGAGCTCCTGGTAGATCTCGTCGGTGATGACCCAGATGCCGTGCGCGAGCGCCCACTCGCCGATCGCGCGAGTCTGCTCGGGGCTGTAGACCGAGCCGGTCGGGTTGGAGGGGCTCACGAAGAACAGCGCCTTCGTGCGCGGAGTGCGCGCCGCCTCGAGCTGGTCGACCGTGACGAGGTACTCCTGATCGCTGCCGGCGAAGACCTCGACGGGAGTGCCGCCCGCGAGCGCGACGACCTCGGGGTAGGTGGTCCAGAAGGGGGCGGGCAAGAGCACCTCGTCGCCGTCATCGACGATCGTCTGGACCGCTTCGTAGACGGCCTGCTTGCCGCCGTTGGTGACGATGACCTGGCTCGCGGGCACCTCGAGGCCGGAGTCGCGCAGCGTCTTGGCCGCGATCGCCTCCCGTAGCTCGGGGAGGCCAGCCGCGGGCGTGTACCGGTGGTTCTTCGGATCCCGCGCCGCGACCACGGCGGCCTCGACGATGTGGTCGGGTGTGGCGAAATCCGGTTCGCCTGCCGCGTAGCTGATCACGGGCCGCCCGGCAGCCTTGAGTGCTTTGGCCTGGGCGTCGACCTTGAGGGTCGCCGATTCGCTGATGGCGGCGATGCGGTGGGCGATGCGATGAGAAGTGTCGGCGGTCACGCCCCTGATTGTACGCAGGCGCTCAGTTGGCGCTCCCCGGATGGTCGCCTACACTGGGGGAGGTAGTTGATCTCTGCCATGCTTTTGCATGCCCGCAGGTCAGCAATCTGCCGCAAAGGGCGGTGGCTCAATTGGTAGAGCAGCGGTCTCCAAAACCGCAGGTTGCAGGTTCGAGTCCTGTCCGCCCTGCACAGTCGTCGGTTCGACGCGTACCATCCCGACACAGTGGTGAGGGTGTGCGCCGAACATGACGGTCAGCACCATCCATCCACAAGAATTCGAGCGACGAAGGTAGAGCATCACGTGACCAATGTGATCGACGAACCGGGCGGCGAAGACGTCGTCGCCAAGGCGAAGCGGGAACGCGCCGAAAAGCGCGGACCCTTCGGTCGACTCGCCCTCTTCATCCGCCAGGTGATGAACGAGCTCAGCAAGGTCGTCACACCCACCCGCCGCGAACTCATCACCTACACGCTCGTGGTTCTCGTGTTCGTGATCATCATGATGGCGATCGTCTCCGGGCTCGACATCGTCTTCGGTTCTCTCGTGAATTTCCTCTTCGGAACCGGCGACATCGTCCCCACCAGCTGACACCCCGCTTGACGGGTACGCACGACGAACATCTACGGAAAGAGAAGCAGTGTCTGAGAAATTGCCGCGGGATATCGATCTCGCGACCGCCGCCGAGCAGTCCTCTGAAGAGGACGAGGCTCAAGAAGGCAACGTGCTCGATTCGCAACAGCACGCTGCCGACCCGGCTGAGCACAACGCCATGCACGTCGTCGATGACGACACTCGCGAACCCGATCTCGACGGCCTGCTCGACGCGCTCGATGCTGCCGTTGATCCCGAAGCGGACGCCGTGGTGAATGACGCCCTCGACATCGATTCTGCGCAGGAGGCGGACGCCGCCGCCGAGGCGACCCACGATGAGGTGGAGGACGACGAGGACGACGCAGAAGAGCCCGAGGTCGACCCCTACGAGGAGTTCAAGCTCGAGCTGCGCATGAAGCCGGGCAAGTGGTACGTCGTGCACTCCTACGCGGGCTTCGAGAAGCGCGTCAAACAGAACATCGAGAACCGCAAGATCTCGATGAACATGGAGGAAAGCGTCTACGAGGTCCAGGTTCCGATGGAGGACGTCGTGGAGATCAAGAACGGCCAGCGCAAGCTCGTGAACCGCGTGCGGATTCCCAGCTACGTGCTCGTGCGCATGGACCTCAACGAAGACAGCTGGTCGGTCGTGCGCCACACGCCCGGCGTGACCGGCTTCGTCGGCAATGCCCACAACCCGACGCCGTTGCGCTTCAATGAGGCGTTCCAGATGCTCAAGTCGACCGTGCAGGTCGTCGAGGCTCCCGCCAAGACCGGCGGCGCCAAGTCGGGCGGGCTCACCGCGCGTGTGATCCCCGCCGAAATCGACTTCGAGGTCGGCGAGACCATCACCATCAAGGAGGGCTCGTTCGCGGGTCTTCCCGGCACGATCAACGAGATCAAGCCCGAGAGCGGCAAGCTCACGGTGCTCGTGTCGTTGTTCGAGCGCGAGACCCCCGTCGAGCTGTCGTTCGACCAGGTCACCAAGCTCTAGCACCACGCCCTAGACTCATCAGTTGACCGCGGCGCGCACAGGGCGCGTGAGCGGGAGCGCGGCATCCACTCCGGTTGCCGCACGACAGTAAGGAAAGAAAATATGGCACCGAAGAAGAAGGTCTCGGGTCTGATCAAACTGCAGATTCAGGCCGGCGCCGCCAACCCCGCACCGCCCATCGGGCCGGCGCTGGGACAGCACGGCGTCAACATCATGGAGTTCTGCAAGGCCTACAACGCCGCGACCGAGTCGCAGCGCGGCAACGTCATCCCGGTCGAGATCACCGTCTACGAGGACCGCTCGTTCACGTTTATCCTCAAGACCCCGCCGGCCGCGGAGCTCATCAAGAAGGCTGCCGGTGTGCAGAAGGGTTCAGGAACCCCGCACACCGTCAAGGTCGCCTCGATCACGCGCGAGCAGGTTCGCGCGATCGCCGAGCAGAAGCAGTCTGACCTCAACGCCAACGACATCGACGCCGCCGAGAAGATCATCGCCGGCACCGCGCGCTCGATGGGCATCACGGTCGACAAGTAAGCGACCCCACTCACCTTTCTTCAGCGGGAGAGCCAGCCAGGCTCGTCAACCGCGTTCCTCACGTTTAGGAGACACACCATGGCACCCAAGTCCAAGGCCTACCGGGCCGCGGCCGAGAAGCTCGAGGCCGGCAAGTTCTACACCCCCGACGAGGCCGTCGCGGTCGCCCGCGAGACCGGCTCGAAGAAGATGGACTCCACCGTCGAGGTCGCCCTCAAGCTCGGGGTCGACCCGCGCAAGGCCGACCAGATGGTGCGCGGCACCGTCAACCTTCCCCACGGCACGGGCAAGACCGCCCGCGTCATCGTGTTCGCGACCGGCCCCGCGGCCGAAGCGGCGATCGCTGCCGGAGCGGACGAGGTCGGTGGCGCTGAGCTCATCGAGAAGGTCGCCGGCGGCTACACCTCGTTCGACTCGGCCGTCTCGACGCCCGAGCTCATGGGCCAGGTCGGCCGACTCGGCAAGGTGCTGGGCCCCCGTGGCCTCATGCCCAACCCGAAGACCGGCACCGTCACGCCGGACCCGGCGAAGGCGGTGACCGACATCAAGGGCGGCAAGATCGAGTTCCGCGTCGACAAGCACGCCAACGTTCACTTCATCGTCGGCAAGACGGGCTTCACGCAGGAACAGTTGTCGGAGAACATCCACGCCGCCCTCGACGAGGTCGTGCGGTTGAAGCCGTCGAGCTCGAAGGGCCGCTACGTGCAGAAGGCCACGGTCTCGACGACCTTCGGCCCGGGCATTCCGCTCGACGTCAACATCTTCTAGCCTCACCCCGCACGTCATCGATGGCCCTGCTTCGGCGGGGCCATCGTCGTGTGCGCCGGATGCCGTGGGCCGCGACAGAATGGGGGTATGTCTGTGCGCATTCGGCCTGCGATCGCGGCGGAGGCCGCGGCCCTTCACGAGCTTGCTGCACTGACCTTTCCCTTAGCGTGCCCGCCCTCCACGACGGAGGCCTCGAAGGCGGCGTTTATTGCCGAGCACCTCAGTGGTGCGGCGTTCGAGGGCTACCTCGCCGACCCGGCCCGTGAGATCATCGTCGCCGAGGGGGAGGGACTGGTCGGGTACGCCATGGTCGTGTACGGCGAGCCCGCTGACCCGGACGTGGCCCGTACCGTGCGGGGTCGGCCCACGGCAGAGTTGAGCAAGCTCTACGTGCACCCTGTGCACCACGGTGCGGGAGTGGCCTCAGACCTCGTCGAGGCGGTGGTGGCGAGCGCATCTCGCGCTGGAGCAGTGAGCGTGTGGCTGGGCGTGAACCAGCACAATGCGCGCGCCAATCGGTTCTACGCCAAGAGCGGTTTCGAGACCGTGGGTAGCAAGAGATTCCTCGTGGGTGACGTCTATGAGGACGACTGGGTGCGCGAGCGCCCCCTGACGGCGGGGTGAGAGGTTACGGCGCCGTGAGAGGTTTTACTCCCGCGCCACCTCAAGCACGATCTTGCCCCGCGTGTGCCCTTGCTCGAGGAGGCGGTGAGCCTCGGCTGCCTGGTCGAGAGGAAGCACACGGTCGACGTTGACCCTCAGGTCTCCCGACTCGAACAGTCGGGAGAGGATCGCGAGCGTCGCGCCGCTCGGGGAGACCTTATAGCCGGTCGCGCGCACACCCGCCTCGAGCGCGTCATCGCTCATCGTCGGCCAGCTGCCAGTGGGGGCATTGATGAGCAGGCCACCGGGCCGCAGAACGCGCAAGGACCGCGTGCCGGTGTCGTCGTGCACGTTGCCGATGAGATCGATGACGACGTCGACACCCTGCACGTGCTCCTCGAAGCGGGTCGCCGTGTAGTCGATCACTTGCGATGCTCCGAGTTCGCGCAGCCAGCCCTGATTGGGTGCGGAGCCCGTCGTGGTGACGTGGGCGCCGAAGTAGGCGGCCAGTTGGACAGCGAAATGCCCGACGCCCCCCGCTCCGGCGTGGATGAGCATCCGTTGGCCCTCATGGGCGCGCGCGACGTCGACAACCATGCCCCACGCGGTCAACGCCGCCACGGGAACGGCCGCCGCCTCCGTGAAGCTCAGCGATGTGGGCTTGGGCGACAACGCCGATTCGGGCACGGTCGCATACTCGGCGTAGCTGCCGTCGATGCGGGGCACCATGGTCATGCCGTACACCGCGCGACCGACGGCCAGCGGGTGGGCCTCATAGGGCGACTCGACGACGACGCCCGAGAGGTCGTAGCCGAGAATCGTGGGCTGTGAGCGTGTCGCCGCAGCGACCCCGCGCCCGGCGCGAGTTTTGGCGTCAATGGGGTTCACGCCGGCGGCCATCACTTTGACGACCACTTCGGCGTTGGCGCGCACGGGTAGGGGCACATCGGCGGGAGTGAGCACATCGGGCGCGCCCCACTCATTGACCACCATGGCGTGCATCGTCGTCGTCATCGCCTGTGTCGTCATCGTCGGTTCCCTCCCCGTGCTGCGCCCAGTCAATCCCCCCTGAGGGTCGCCCATGTTTCGGGAGTGTCACACAGCGGCAAACTCTCCACGACTGCCCGCGTGGTCGGCGCGCGCAGCATCGTCTCAGGGGTGCTAGCGGGGTACAGAACGGGGTACAGAAAAGTGAACCCACGAGTCCCCCTAAGTGGGGACTCGATGACCCCCGGAGGGGGGCCTGCGCAGAATGTTCGCTTAACGCACACTGGTTGTTGGGGGACACCCCGGTCCCCCACAGTGAGGACACGAGAACCGAATCTCGCGCCCCTGACGATTCCCCGTTCGACCCCGATGAGGACCCTCATGATCTCTCTCCCCCTCCTGATGATCATCGCTCTCGTGGGCTTTTTCGGCCTCATTGCTGGAATTGCCGGCACGGGTCGCAAGGCTCGCGGAGCACACCGCGCCTAGCGCGCAATCCGCAGTGCAACGGAGGCCCCGACTGTCCTTTTCCCCCAAGGGACAGTCGGGGCCCGCTTGCGTCAGGGCCGACTCCAAGCAAGCACCAAGGTTCATCGGCACTACTGGAGACATGGCCCGAGACGAGCACTCCGACTCACCCCGACTCACTCACCCCGACGGGTCGCCCGTCCGGGCGCTCGTCGTCGACGACGAGCCGTCCTTGGCAGACCTGGTCTCGATGGCCCTCCGCTACGAGGGATGGGATGTTCGTACCGCTGCCACGGGGCAGGAGGCGCTGGCTCACGGCCGCGAGTTCCGCCCTGACATCGTCGTGCTCGACATCATGCTGCCCGACCTCGACGGCCTCGAGGTGTTGCGCCGTCTGCGGGCCGAGGGCAGCAATGTGCCGGTTCTCTTCCTCACCGCGAAGGACGCCGTCGATGATCGTGTCGTGGGACTCACTGCGGGCGGAGACGACTACGTCACCAAGCCGTTCAGCCTCGAAGAGCTTGTCGCACGCCTGCGTGGGCTCATGCGACGCAGCGCTCTCGTGGTGAGCGAACGCGACGATCCCGAGATCCGGGTGGGTGACCTCGTGCTCAATGAAGAGAGTTACGAGGTGCGCCGAGGCGACACTGAGATCGAGCTCACGGCGACCGAGTTCGAATTGCTGCGGTACCTCATGCGCAATCCGCGCCGGGTCTTGAGCAAGGTGCAGATTCTCGACCGTGTCTGGAGCTACGACTTCGGCGGCCGCTCCAGCATTGTCGAGATCTATATCTCGTACTTGCGGAAGAAGATCGATACCCTCGGCCCGGCCATGATTCACACTGTGCGCGGCGTGGGCTACATGATCAAGCCGGTACCGTGACGGCGACCACGTGACGGTACGCGGGTGGTCACTGCAACAGAGGCTCGTGGCCGGAATCCTCGCCTTGCTCGCGGTCGCGACTCTCATGATCGGGGTGGTGAGCACGTTCGCGTTGCGCTCGGCCCTCATCGATCAGCTGGACGATGAACTTCGCACCACGACGCAGCGGGTCGTGACGAGTACCGAGGCCTCGCCGGGCAATCCCGAGCGCAGCCTCTTGAGGCCGGGTCTCCCTCTCGGGTCGCTCGTCGCTATCGTGACCCCGCAGGGTGTTGTCGCCGCCGCGTATCTGGACTCCGATGCCGAGGTGAGAAGCCTCACCGTCCTGCAGCAGCGCCTGCTCGCGGCCGCCAGTGTTCAGCAGCCTCGCACGGTGAGGTTGCCCGGGGTGCTGGGGGAGTATCGCGTACTCGCGGCACCTCTTGCCGACAACTCCGTCGTGATCGTGGGGCTCTCGACGCGTCAGGCCGTGGTGACGACCGCGCGGCTTGGTGCGACCATTGCGGTCGTACTAGTCGGTGTCCTCGTTCTCGCGGCTGCCCTGGGCCGCGGGGTGGCTCGCGTCGCCTTGCGACCCCTCACCAGGATCCGTGAGACCGCGACGCGGGTGACCGAACTTCCGCTGGATCGAGGTGCGGTCGCGCTCTCGGACGGACTCGAGCCCATCGACTCCGACCCGGGAACAGAGGTCGGTCAGCTCGGTGCCGCCTTCACTCGAATGCTGGACCATGTGCAGTCTGCTCTCCAGGCGCGCGAGGCTAGTGAAGGCAAAGTGCGCCAATTTGTCTCTGATGCCAGTCACGAGCTCCGCACGCCGCTCGCCGCGATTCGCGGCTACAGCGAACTCACCCGGCGCAGCGGCCACGAATTGCCCGACGATATTCGGCATGCCCTCGGTCGCATCGAATCGGAATCCGTGCGCATGACGGAGTTGGTCGATGATCTACTGCTGCTTGCTCGCCTGGATGAGGGTCGCGCACTGCGGTCGGATCCCGTGGATCTGGGCAGTGTCGTGGCCAACGCGCTCGCCGATGCACGCGCGACGAGTCAGGACCACGTGTGGAGCGTAGAGGTTCCACCAGAGGAGGTCATGGTGCTCGGCGATCAGGGCAGACTTCACCAGGTGGTGGCGAATCTGCTCGCGAACGCGCGCATCCACACTCCGGCGGGCACGTCGGTCGCGGCGTCGGTCGCCTCGGTGGAGGGGGAGGCTATCGTGCGCGTCGCCGACGACGGTCCCGGAATCCCTGACGAGGTCCAGCCGGTTCTCTTCGAGCGATTCGCTCGCGCTGACACGTCGCGCTCCCGCGCCACGGGCAGCACGGGCCTCGGTCTCGCCATCGTTGCGGCCGTGGTTGCGGCGCACGACGGAGAAGTCCACGTGGCGTCCCGGTCGGGACGCACGGTCTTCACCATTCGTCTACCCTTGGCCGGCACCGACTCATCCATCACGAACAAGGAGTCCCCATGATCATCGCCGTGACCGGAGCGAGCGGGAAGCTGGGGGTGGCCGTCGTCGACCACCTGCGAGAGAAGGGCAACACCGTCGTCGGCATGGACGCGATCGGCCCTCGAGGAGAGGGCTTCGTGCAGGTCGATCTCGCCGACTACGGCCAGGTGGTCGACGCGCTCGCGGGCGTGGAAGAGCGCCACGCAGGCCTGGATGCGGTCGTGCATCTGGCGGCGACTCCCGCCCCGGGCATCCGACCGGACACGGCGCTGTTGCAGCAGAACCTGACGATGACCATCGGAGTCCTGCAGGCCGCCCGGCGGGCTGGCATCACACGCATCGTGCACGCGTCGAGCGAGACACTGCTCGGTCTTCCCTTGAGCGAGTCGCCGCCGCAGGTGCCCATTGATGAAGCCCAGACGGTCAGGCCGAACTTCATGTACGCCATCGGCAAGCACCTTGAAGAAGAGCTGTGCCGCTCGCTGTGCCGACTCGATGAGTCACTGTCGATCACCAGCTTGCGCTTCAGTAACGTCATGGCGCCCGACGACTACGCCGAATTTGACACCTGGCAGGATGACGCCGCGATACGACGGTGGAACCTCTGGGGCTACATCGACCGACGCGATGGCGCGCACGCTGTGGAGCGTGCACTCAGCACCCGCGCCACGGGCCACGCGAGCTACATCATCGCGGCTGCCGACACCGTGATGCGTCGTGATAGTGCTGAACTCCTGGCCGCCGAGTTTCCCGGTGTTCCGGTGGCTCGCGAGATCGAGGGGCGTGAAACGCTTCTCTCTATTGACGCGGCACGTCGTGATCTCGGCTACGCGCCACGGCACAGTTGGCTCGAGCACACGCAGCGCTGACCGTTGCGCCGTTTTGCGCGCGAACGCTCGAGTGTCGTATGCTGAGGCCTTGCCAGAGACCGCCGGTTGTCGACGGGCCCGTTCGCGGGTCAGTTGGCCGAAGGCTCGCAGCTCTTCCTCGAGAGGAGCGGCGGGGGCCCGCGCAGGTGTGAGGAAACGTTGATCCGCGACTTTCGAGAGGAAGCGCGAAGAAGCCCCGAGCGCCCGCGCTACGGGGCTTTCGTCATGTGTGCCGGGCGGTCTGTGGAGTCCGACGTCAATGACTAGAGGAGCACCATGGCGAATAAGGAAGCAACGGTCGCCGAGCTGACGGAGCTATTCCGCAGCTCGAACGCCGTACTGCTGACCGAGTACCGCGGTCTCACGGTGGCCCAGCTCAAGCAGCTGCGTACGGCCATGCGCGAGGACGCGACCTATGCCGTGGTGAAGAACACGCTGACCAAGATTGCGGCCAAGAACGCCGGCATCGACTCGTTCGATGACCTGCTGCAGGGCCCTTCTGCCATCGCCTTCGTTCACGGTGACACCGTGACCGTGGCGAAGGCGATGCGCGACTTCGCCAAGGCGAACCCCCTCCTCGAGGTGAAGGGCGGGTACTTCGACGGGAACCCGCTCACCGCCGCAGAGGTGACCAAGCTCGCCGACCTCGAGAGCCGTGAGGTGGTGCTGGCCAAGCTGGCCGGCGCCGTCAAGGCTTCGCTGTTCGGCGCCGCGTACATGTTCAACGCCCCGCTGGCTCAGGCCGCACGGGCTGTGGACGCGCTGCGGCACAAGCAGGAGTCCGCGAGCTGATCCCAGCATCGCGGTAGATCAGACCAGTAGCAGTACGTAAGAAGGAGAAATCATGGCAAAGATGTCGACTGACGACCTCATTGAGGCGTTCAAGGAGCTGTCGCTCATCGAGCTCAGCGAGTTCGTGAAGAAGTTCGAAGAGGTCTTCGAGGTCACCGCTGCGGCTCCCGTCGCCGTGGCCGCTGCAGGCCCCGCCGGTGGCGCCCCCGCCGAAGAGGTCGAGGAGAAGGACTCGTTCGACGTCGTTCTCGAGGCCGCTGGCGACAAGAAGATCCAGGTCATCAAGGAGGTGCGCGCCCTCACGAGCCTCGGTCTCGGAGAGGCGAAGGCTGTCGTTGATGGCGCTCCCGGTGTCGTGCTCGAGGGTGCGAACAAGGAGACCGCCGAGAAGGCCAAGGCTCAGCTCGAAGAGGCTGGCGCCACCGTCACGCTCAAGTAGTCACGTCGGCGCACGCTCGTGCGTCGTGTCGCGAAAGCCCCGCTCGTCCGTCGACGACGCGGGGCTTTCGTGTCGTCCTGATCAGGACGACCGTACCGGGCCGGTGCTGTTGCGCATGGTGAGCCCGGTCGGCAGCAGCAGATGCTCGTCGGGCGTCGGAGCATCATGGTGGTCAAGCTGCTCGAGCAGCAGTTCCACGGCACGCCCACCCTGCGCGCCGGGACGCTGCGCGAGTGTCGTGATGCCGAGCGTCTCGGCGAGCGGGTGGTCGTCGATACCGATGATGGAGAGGTCGTGAGGCACGCCGATGCCGAGCTGACGTGCGGCGATCATGATCCCCACGGCGATCTCGTCGCAGCCTGCGAAGATCGCAGTGGGCCGTGTTCTGGGGTCACCGAGAACCGCCAGCCCCGCGGTGTAGCCGCCCGTGATCGAGAACTCGGCCTCACGGAAGTCGTCCTCTATGGTGAGGCCGGCCTCTCGGCAGGCTCGCGTGAATCCCATGTAGCGCTGGCTGTGCACGCGAAAGTCCATTTGCTCATCTTGATTACCCCCGACGTGCATGACGCGCTGGTGCCCCAGGCTGATCAGGTGCTCCGTGGCGAGGCGAGAGGTCTCGACGTCATCGATCGACAGTGACGGTATGCCGGCGACGCGACCACCGATGGCCACGAGCGGCTTGCCGAGTGCCTGCAGCATCTCCACTTCGTGGGGGCTCAACGCGATCGTGACGGCAATCACCGCGTCGACGCGTTTGCGCACGAGGAAGTAGTCGAAGACCCGGCGGCGCAGGTCGCGGTCCGTGCTGAGACGGTACAGCTGAAGGTCGTAGCCAGCTCGGATAAGAGCGGACTCGATTCCCTCGAGCACCTCGGCGAAATACCAGCGGTTGATGTAGGGAATCACCACTCCGACATTGCGAGTGCGCCCGGTCACGAGACTCGCGGCCGTGCTGGAGACGACGTAGCCCAACTCTGCGGCTGCCGCTTCGACAACGCGGCGAGTATCGACAGAGACATAGCCGCGGCCGCTGAGTGCGCGCGAGGCGGTCGACTTAGAGACGCCAGCGATGCGCGCCACGTCGGCCAGGATGCTCATGCCTCGTTGTCCTCCATTGGACAGTTTCTCATCGGACCGCGTCGGCGACGACCGCCGAGCGTTCTGGTGGTCTCGCGCCGCGCGCAGTACCCGTTGACCGGTCAGTGTATCCCGATTCATGCCATTGTGGAACCGGTGCCAGGAAGCGTCACTGCGGCGTGGCGATCTGGCCGCGGTCTGCACCTGAGCGCGAGCGCACAGTCGCGCAACGGATCGGTAACAAGCGCGGATATATGGGTTGCAGAGTGTGCCAACCTCACGTACGGTAACGTCTGGAACCGGTTCCCGATGGAGTGCTCTCGGCGCTCCGCTACGGTCGGGTTTCACCTTGCATCACTACCACCTGATATGGCGCGTCGATCCCGATGCGCTATCCGACCTCAATGAGGAGGAAACACATGAGTTCCACTCTCCGACGCAGGGCTATTGCCCCTGCTGCGGCCGTCGGCGCACTCAGCCTCGTACTCGCGGGCTGCGCAGCCGATACCGAAGGGCCCACTGCGGGCGGCGGCGACGTCGACTGTTCCGAGTACGAGCAGTACGGAAGCTTCGAAGGCGAGAGCGTCGAGATCTACGCGACGATCGTCGAGGTCGAGGCTGATGACCTCGTCACCAGCTGGACCGACTTCGAGAACTGCACGGGCATCACGATCGACTACGTCGGCACGCAGGAGGCCGAGACGCAGATCAACGTGCGCGCCGCTGCTGGCGACGCTCCCGACCTGATGATCATCCCGCAGCCCGGTCTGTTGCAGCGCCTGATCGCCGATGGCTACGTGTCTCCCGCCGCGTCGAGCGTCGAAGACAACGTCGACGAGTTCTGGAGCGAGTCGTGGAAGGGCTACGGCACGATCGACGGCACCTTCTACGCCGCGCCGTTGCTCGCCAGCGTCAAGGGTTTCATCTGGTACTCCCCGAGCGACTTCGAGGAGAACGGCTATGAGATCCCCACCACGTGGGACGAGATGATGGATCTCTCCGATCAGATGACCGAGCGCAACGAGGGCCCCTACCGCCCCTGGTGCGTCGGCTTCGGCTCGGGTGACGCGACCGGCTGGGTCGGAACCGACTGGGTCGAGGACGCCGTGCTGCGTACTGCTGGCCCCGCGGCGTACGACGAGTGGGTCGCCGGTGAGCTCGAATTCTCGAGCCCCGAGATCCGCGAAGCGGTTGACCTCGTCGGCGACATCCTGCTCGATCCCCAGTACGTCAATGGCGGCTTCGGCGGTGTCGAGTCGATCGTGTCGACGACGTTCAACGACGGTGGCCTGCCCATCCTCGATGGCAACTGCTCGATGCACCACCAGGCCTCGTTCTACGAGGCACAGTGGGGCGAGGGCGTGACGGTGGCTCCGGATGGCGACATCTGGGCCTTCCTGACCCCGCCGATCAGCGCCGATGACGGCCCCGCCGTCACCGGTGGCGGCGAGTTCGTCGCGGCATTCAACGAGCGCGAGGCCACGTCGGCCGTGCAGACCTACCTCTCGAGCGACACGTGGGCAAACAACCGCGTGGCGCTGGGTGGCGTCATCTCGGCGAACAAGGGTCTTGACCCGTCGCTCGCCGGATCGGACCTCGGCCGCCAGTCGGTCGAGATCCTGCAGAACCCGGACACGGTGTTCCGCTTCGACGCCTCTGACCTCATGCCCGCCGAAGTGGGGACCAGCTCGTTCTGGACCGGCATGGTGGACTGGGTGAGCGGCACGGTCACGACCGATGAGTTGCTGTCCAACATCGACAGCACCTTCCCGTAGGCCCAGCAACGCTGAGCTAACTGCATGACACCAGGCCCACCGAACAGCACTGTTCGGTGGGCCTGGTCGTCAGGTAGCGTGTGTCGAGAGTCAGATAAACCAATGGAGGTTTCATCGCATGGCGGATTTCCTGTCCGACTTCGCTGAGAAGTTCGGACTCATGTTTTTCGGTCTCGCTGCGTTCGCCGCGGCGGTAGGCCTCATCCTCTTCCTCGCTGATCGGGCCCCCAAAAAGGGCCGAGATATTCTTCAGCTTCTTGCCTTCCTCCTGCCGGCGGCGATTCTGCTGACGGTCGGCCTCATCTATCCCGCGGTGAACACGACAGTGTTGTCGTTCTTCAACCGCAATTCGCAAGAGTTCGTCGGCCTGGACAACTTCGTCTGGATGTTCACCCAGCCGTCGATTCAGATCACGCTCATCAACACCCTCATCTGGGTTGCCCTGGTGCCCACGTTGTCGACGATGTTTGGGCTCGCCTACGCCGTGTTCATCGACAAGGCCAAAGGCGAGAAGATTCTCAAGTCGCTCGTCTTCATGCCCATGGCGATCTCCTTCGTCGGCGCAGGCATCATCTGGCGCTTCATGTACGAGTACCGCGCTGAGGGCTTCAGTGAACAGATAGGCGTGCTGAACCAGATCATTGTCTGGGTGGGGGGTGAGCCCCAGCAGTTCTTGCAGAACTCGCCCTGGAACACCCTCTTCCTCATCATCGTGATGGTCTGGATTCAGACCGGTTTCGCGATGGTCCTGCTGTCCGCAGCGATCAAGGGCGTCCCCGTCGAGATCATTGAGGCGTCACGGCTCGACGGCGCGAATGCGTGGCAGCAGTTCTGGAACGTCACCGTTCCCGGCATTCGCGGCACGCTGGTCGTGGTCGTGACCACGATCTCGATCGCGACGCTCAAGGTGTTCGACATTGTGCGCGCCATGACCGGCGGAAACTTCGACACCTCCGTCGTGGCGAACGAGATGTACACGCAAGCGTTCAACCGTGGAGAGTTCGGACAGGGTTCAGCGCTCGCACTCGTGCTGTTCGTCATGGTGCTGCCCATCGTCGTCTACAACGTGCGCGTCATGCGCAAGCAGAAGGAGATCCGATGAGCTCGAGTAGCAGTACCAACGCCGGTACGAGCACCGATGCCGTGCGCGAGGCCGAGCACGCACTCGACAAGCCTCTCGGCCAGAAGAAGAAGCCGACCGGAGGTGGCAAGGCGAAGCGCGTGAAGCAGCGTCTCACCTCGCGCTGGGCAACGTTCGCGGCCATCGTCATCGCGACCGTGTGGACGATCCCGACCTTCGGCCTGCTCGTCTCCTCGATCCGCACGCCGGATGAGATTCGGTCGACTGGCTGGTGGATGATCTTCGTGAACCCGAGCTTCACGCTCGACAATTATGCGGACGTGCTGACTGTCTCGGGGGCGTCCTCGGCGAACCTGGGGCAATACTTCGTCAACTCGATCGTCATCGCGATCCCCGCAGCGTTGTTCCCGATCGCGCTCGCGACGATGGCCGCCTATGCCTTCGCTTGGATCAAGTTCAAGGGAGCGGGGGCGCTGTTCGTGCTCGTCTTCGCCCTGCAGATCGTGCCCCTCCAGATGGCACTCGTGCCGTTGCTGCAGATCTTCAGCGGCGTCCTGGGCATCAGCGGAACCTTCCCTGCCGTGTGGATCGCCCACACGATCTTCGGTTTGCCGTTGTGCATTTTCTTGCTGCACAACTTCATCCGTGAGATTCCTGGAGAGGTCATCGAAGCGGCTCGTGTCGACGGCGCGAACCACACGCAGATCTTCTTCCGTGTGATCATTCCGCTGTCTCTGCCGGCACTGGCCTCGATCGGGATCTTCCAGTTCCTGTGGGTGTGGAATGACCTGCTCGTGGCGCTCGTGTTCTCGGGCGGTACGGCTGACGTGGCCCCGCTGACGCAGCGTCTCGCCGAGCTCGTGGGTAACTTCGGGCGCAACACGGAACGACTGCCCGCGGCGGCCTTCATTTCGCTGATCGTTCCGCTCATCGTGTTCTTCAGCCTGCAGCGCTACTTCGTGCGCGGCTTGCTGGCGGGCTCGACGAAGGGGTAGCGGCTCTCTCCACACCGGAATCCCCGGCGGCTCCGCCTAGGCTCACAGCATGAGCATGGGAGGCGGCCGCCGGGGATCACGTGTCTCGGGCGGAGACGTCGAGGCTCAGCGGGCCGAGAACGCTGCGGCCCCGCGCATCCCGAATCTGCTGCCGCGCATCGCGCAGCTGTTCCGCCCGCATCGCGGACGCCTCGGCATCACGATCGCGCTCGTGCTTGTCTCTGCGGGCCTCAGTGTCGCTCCGCCGCTTCTCACCCAGCAGGCCTTCGACGTCGGACTTTTTCCGCCCGAGGGCGGCCCGAACCTGCCCGTGCTGATTCAGCTTGTGACGCTCATGCTCGTGCTGTGGGTCCTCAGTGCGGGGCTCGGCATCGCCCAGACCTACCTGACCGCGACGGTGGGCAACGCCGTCATGGCGCAATTGCGCGTGCGGCTCTTCGAGCACCTGCAGCGCATGGAACTCGGATTCTTCACGCGCACGAAGACGGGCGCGATTCAGTCTCGCCTGCAGAACGACGTTGGTGGCGTAGCGGGCGTGCTCAACAACACGGTCTCGAGCGTGATCGGCAACACGGTGACCGTCATGGCAGCCTTCGTCGCCATGCTGTTGCTGAGTTGGCAGCTCAC
>Ga0136600_1000715_pt1 | contig 17290 bp, 8 predicted proteins | sample AntRauMFilla2698_FD_104634 | JGI IMG/M metagenome (GOLD analysis project Ga0136600, IMG submission 104634) | Saline lake microbial communities from Rauer Islands, Antarctica - Metagenome Filla 2 #698 | ecosystem: Environmental > Aquatic > Non-marine Saline and Alkaline > Saline | place...
AATCTCAAACCCTCAAAAAGCATGATTTTCCCACCACCCATTCAGGAGTTTAATCTTAATTACAAACAGCAGTTTAGCAATTTTGGAAAGGATTATTGGCTTCCTGTTGATGTACGTATTGATGGAAACATAAAAATAGGTTTTGTGGGTTTTCAGTTTCCCGACATTAATTTTCACCAAATAAGTCGTATTACCGATTATGAGGTAAATGTTCCTGTTCCGGATTCGCTCTTTTCAGAAGAACGGGGGGAGCGATTGATGGTAGATTCCGCTTCGGTTAAGTCAGCCGTGGATTCATTGTTTATTCAGGCACCAAGTGTGGTTCCCCTCGAAAAAGATGAAGAACTCGCCTACGCTCAGCTCGACAGCACAAAATCTCTTGAAGACGCTTTTCGACCCAAAGGAGCACTCGCCAGTATGGCGATGGATGACGATGATGACGGCGGATTAGCTCAGTATGGAGCGGTTTTTCGGTATCTGAAACCACAGCTTTGGTACGACAGAGTGGACGGACTCTCTGCTGGTGGAAATTTGGAATATAAATTTGAATGGGGAGATAACTGGCGGGAAGAGATTGAATTTACGCCCGGAATTCATCTTACCTACAAAACTGTGTCTGAGCGAATAGGCTACGGCGCTTATGCAAAAGGAGAGTTTCGAAAACAGGGATTTGAATACGATCTTCGGTTTATGGATGAGTCTGAAACCCGGTTTGAGTCGGTGAATTACGCCCGCTGGATGTCATCACTCGCCGCCGGATTCGGAATAGCGGATTACTTCGATTACTACTGGGCAAAGTCGTTTTCCGCTAATATTTCAAAGGAGTTTGACACCGATTGGAAAGAACTGTTAGTATCAGCCGGATGGAAATGGAGTGAAGATCGAAGTACACCTCAGAGAACTAACTATGATCTTCTGGCCCGAACCACTTTTCGTCCCAATCCAGAAATTGACGAGGGAACAGATCAGCGTTTTTCTCTCGGGATAAATATTGGTGATGAACCTGTTCCGTTGAGCCCGATTGGCAGAAATCGTTTAGCTGTAAATCTTACATACTCTGACGAAGCGTTAGGTTCAGATTTTTCATATTTCAAAACAGAAGCGGTTATGGAGATGCGCCTCGAAACGTTTCTTAAACGGCGCTTACTGCCAAACGCACTCGATATAAAGCTACAGGCTGCCCATATTTCTGGTGATCTTCCCCTGCAAAGATTACCGGTGATAGAAGGTACATTGATGGGATTTTCGCCTTTTGGCAATTTAAAAACACTTCGAAATCGCGTGTATGAAGGTCAAACAACCGTGGCGGGATTTTGGGAGCACAATTTCAGAACGGTTCCATTTGAGTTGATCGGACTCGAATCGGTGGCAAAGCAGGGAACCGGAATAATTATTTTTGGTGGTCATGCCCGGACGTGGCTTCCCGATGAATTGAAAAAACGATTTAGTGATGCATTCTATCCGTACGAAAACTATATTGAGCGCGTTCACCACGAGGTAGGAGTTTCAATTAATTCATTATTCGGGATTATGCGCGTTGATTTTGCCAAGCGCCTTGATGCTCCGGGATTTTATGCAGGCATAAGTATAGCACGGATATTGTGATAAACACTCGATCTAAACACCCTTTTTCGACGAATGTGATTCGTCTTTCGCTACTTTTTTCTTTCATTCTCACTTTCTTTTTCGCTGTTGCTCCCGGTCACCTTTCCGCTCAGAATATCGGTGACTGGCGCTCATACAATTCCTTCCGCACTGTAGTTGAATTGGACGCTGTTTCCGAACAGGAAGTTTGGGTGGCTACCAGTGGTGGAATATTTAATCTGGTGAATGGCGAAGTTGAGGAGCAGCTTACTACCGTTGATGGCATGCTCAGATTGGGAGCGTCTGCCATGACATATGACGCCGCTCAAAATGGATTGTGGATCGGTTATCTGGATGGAAATATTCAGTTCTACTCGTTAAATAACGGCTCATTCAGCAACTACAACGATATCGCTCGCAATCAGCAGTATGGAAATAAACAAATAAATGAATCACTGCTTGACGGGGAAACATTATATCTGGCAACAGCTTTCGGAGTAGTGGTTTGGGATACGGAAGACAGGTTTGTACTCGATTCCTACATACGTTTTTCAGATGAACTTCAGGGAGTTTCCGTGAATCATATCACTATTAATGAAAGTCAGATTGCCATCGCGTTTCAAAACCAAATTGCTATTGGAGATCGAAATACTGATCTGATTTTACAAGAGAACTGGACTGTTTATAACATTGATAACAGCCCGATACAAGAAAATACCACTGTCACAGATCTCGAGTTTTTTAATGAGAAATTGTTTGTAGCAACCCGTTTGGGAGATGTTCACACATTTGAAAACGGTACCTGGAAATCAACATCAGCTACTGAATTCGGGGATAATGAGGTTGATGTGTTCTGGCAATCAGGACAAAAGATATACGGAACTGACGGGTCTTTTTTATTCACATTTGATGCCACTTTAAACGAGCTTACTTCTCAGAATTTATCTATAGGAGACGCTAATTCAGGTGCTTCATTTGGGAGTCAAATTTGGGTTGGCTCAGAATTAAGCGGTGTTGTTGATGTAAATGCGCAGGAAAATCTGACGCCACAAGGCCCATTCCTCAACTTTTTTGAGGGACTCGAAATGGATGGTGATATTTTAGTCACGGCAACATCTCCCAATCCAAATAAAGTAAGCAGTACTATACGCGAAACTGGATTCAACATTTTTGAAGATGATTCCTGGACGTCCTATAATCTATCAATTACGCCTGCTTTAGCCGAACGACAAGCGCGTGGATTTTACAAAACTGCTGTTGGCGATAATTACTATGCTTTTGGTAGTTGGGGAAACGGTCTGAGTATATTGGATAAAGAAACAGGTGAAGTCACGCTCTATCAACAACAGAATTCACCACTGGAAGGAATTGAAAGCGCTCCGTTTTTTGTTGTGATTCCCGGACTTGCAGTCGATTCTGAAAATCGTTTGTGGGGAACATCATTCTGGAACACAAGTGAAGCATTTTTTAGCTACGATCATGAGACAGAAGAGATTACGACCTATTCAAAAAGTGGCTTTGTTCAGGCGGGTGATTACGGCTTTGGTTTTCATATCGGCCCTTACGATCAGAAATGGATTCCATTAGCTTCAATTGAGCAGACAGGCAGGGGATTGCTTGTTCTGAATCAGGGAGATTTGGAAGATCCCGCGGATGATACTTTTGTTACGCTCACAAACGACCTGAATCAGGGGTTTTTACCCGATCTGAAGATCAACGCAATGGTTAATGATAAACGCGGTGAAGTGTGGGTTGGAACAGAGCGTGGGTTAGTTCGCTACATCTTTCCCGAACGAATCACCAGCGGAAATTCTAATGATATGCGAGCAGAATTTATTCGCTCGGTAAATAATGATTCCATTCTGTTTCGTGATGCCCATGTTCGGACTCTTGCTGTTGATGCAGCCAACCAAAAATGGATGGGAACAGCCGACAATGGCGTCTGGCTTTTGAGTGAAAACGGGAGTCGTGTAATACATCATTTTACAGCCGATAATTCTCCACTTACAACAGATATCATTAACTCTATCGCTGTAAATGAGCGCACCGGCATAGTGTATATCGCCACTGCCGATGGATTACTGAGTTTTGCCGGAGTTACAATTCAGGCCGAGCGAAAAATGAAATCTCTCGAACTCTATCCCAATCCGTTCAATTATAAAACTCATGGAGATGAAACCATTACCATAGAAGGACTTTCAGCAAATACAACGGTTCGTGTTGTCACAGCGGACGGATTTGTGGTGAATGAATTCATTACGCGAGGAGGAAGGGTTCAATGGCGGGTGCGCAATAGCAGCGGACAAAAGTTGAACAGTGGTGTTTATTTCTTAATCGCCTATGATGATGAAAATGAGGAAAAAGGAATAGGAAAACTGGCAGTAGTACGCTGACAATAGTTTGTTATTTGCCGGTTAGTAATAGTGAGATTATCTCAGCATAACATGAGCTTAATAGTTTCAGTCGAACTTCAACCAGATAATTGTAGCAATTAACTGCTAAATGAAACCCATTCTAAAGTTTTTGATTCCGGCTTTAGCCGGTGGTATTGCGGGATATTTTATTGCCCCTCTGTTTCCCGATCTATTTGATAAAATGATTCCCAACCTGCCTGAGTGGTATACCATTTTGGTGTATATATTTTTCTCTTTCTTTCTGGTTGTGGGTATTCATGAATTGGGGCACATTTTGGCAGGATTGTTTCATCGATTTCAATTTCGATTTGTAACTGTAGGACCGCTAAAAGTAGAGCTGGTAAATGGGAAGTTACAATTTAAAGTGAATACGGAACTCAACACCATGGGCGGGCTCACGCTCATGTTCCCGTCGAAAAGTTTTACCCGCTCCCAAATGATTCAGTATTATGCCGGAGGACCGCTGTTTAGCCTGATCTTCGGCGGTGGAATCTTGTTCTGGTTCATTCTTTCTGATGTGGTTATTGGTGAAGGATTATTGTTTTGGATGATCGCTTCGGTGATGTCGCTTGTTATAGGATTTGTGTCATTGATTCCGGTATCAAACGGAGATCTGCATACTGACGGAAGTCAGATGCTGGATTTTCTACAAGGCGGAAACAGGGGAATTCGAAAACTTTATTTGCTAAAATTGTCTGCCGCTTCTACAAATGGATTGCGTCCATCTGAATGGGATGCACACACGATGGAGGCCAGTTTAAAAATTAATCAAGATAAAAACGACCAATTTGCAGCGTTTACGTATTTGTATGGGTTTTATAACATGATGGATTCAGGCAACAAAGAATATGCGGTTGAGATCTTGGAAAAAGCCTGGCAAAAAACAGAGAAATTGAGTCCGTTAATAAAAAGTGCAGTTGCGCTCGAGATGGCTTTTAAAGAAGCGTATAAAGAGAACAACGCCGAAAGGTCGAGAACGCTGCAAAGCTCGATGGAATCCGGTTTTATAGAAAAATCGAGCTTGTTGCGATTAGAAGCAGCATGTTTGATGTCGGAAGAAAACTGGGAAAAAGCTGAATCCACTGTGGTGGAAGCGCTAAGCTACGTCGATAAGTCTATGGATAAAGGAATAGCCCGACTGGAAAAAGATTGGCTCAACATCATGTTCGACAAAATCCACTCCAACTTCCGCGAGAAAACAGTTTTTTGATAAAAAAGGAATATCCAGCGGGTGTATTCTTAGAGAGTTTTGGCTGACCGGTAAGCAAAGCTTTCTTATAGTGTGGGACGGCGGAGCCTCCGACCGACCAGCTGGTGGATTTGAGAGTGGTTTGATATCAGAGAAGATCATAAGAAACATAAACTTGGTGGGTGGGGTTGGCTTTCGACTTACGAAGTCACTTCGGGGAGTGTAAGGGTTGTAATGGAAACTCATAAGCGTTGTTTGCGGCGACTTCTGAAGTCTATGGGCTTTGGTTTGGCAAGAAATACACTAAGGGAGTAGTCCTGCTAAGGAAGGCCCATCTCCTAACCCCGGAATTTATTCCGGGTCCAAGTAGAGCTTGAATTTTTGTGTGAGGAGGCTTTGAGCAAATTTACGTCTGGATGGTGAGTCGACGAGTATCAGCAATACAGCCTACATGCGGGACGGCAAAGCCGATCTTTGAAGAGTGGTTTGGTAGCAACGAAGATCATTAGAAATCTAAACTTGGTGGGTGAAGTTTGCTTTGGACTTCCGAAGTCTCTTCGGAGAGTATGAAGTTGGTGAAATTATTTGTTGGCGTTGTTGACGATGACTTCGGATGTCTTTGCCAGTGCCTGACAATTCTATGATATTAAACATTTTGAATGAAATTTATCTTCGACTTCCGAAGTCACTTTGGAGCGTGTAAAAGTTGTGACTGGAACTCATGAGCTTTGTTTAAGGCGACTTCTGAAGTCTTTCTCATAATTACCATTGACATTCTGTGAACTATAATTGTATATTTGAACAAATGCTCAAATAATAAAATTAGGATATGGAAATACCATCTTGCGTTAATCAATCGAAAGTCTCCCGGGTAAAATCATCCTCGGGATTCAATGTGGATATAGTTGGAATAAGCTCATTTTTTAAATTAGTGGGTGATGAAAGTCGCCTCAAAATTCTGCTCGGGCTTAATCAATACGAAATGTGTGTCCACGAGCTGGCGCTTTTACTCGAGAGTAATTCATCCGCTGTATCACATCAGCTCAGAAAGATGAAAGACGCCGGTTTGATCAGCAGCCGCAAAGATGGACAGGTACGTTACTATTCCATTTCAGACGATCGCATTAAAGAATTGCTGAATCACACGAATAATCTTTTTCAAACAGAAGAAACCTCATCAGCCGTAGTATGAAAACCACCGAAATCCCAGTACTTGGAATGGATTGCGCTTCTTGCGCCAATACCGTTTCCAAATCTCTATCTCAGCAACAAGGATTGCAGGAAGTCAATGTTCAGGTAGCGAATAATTCCGCCCAAATTACATTTGATGAAAAAAAGACATCCTTAAAAAAAATCTCAGAAGCGGTGGAAGGTGTCGGGTATTCCGTTCCCAAATCAAAAGTGCGCTTTATTGTAGATGATATGGAGTGCGCATCCTGTGTGAAAAGCATCGAATCGTGGCTCAGTCATGTGGATGGCGTGATAAATACAGATATAAACTTTGCCGCCAAATTAGTGACGGTTGAGATTATTGAAGGATCTGTTTCGGTACATGAATTGAAAAAAGAGATTTCAGAAGTTGGTTTTACTCCGGTTTTGGAAGAAGATACAACCGATGAAGAACGCCTGTCGGGTGAAGAAAAACATTATCAGCAATATGTAAGGAGATTGACTATCGCGGTCGCGGGAACTCTTCCGGTATTCATTATCTCGATGTTTGGATTCACGTTTCCGGGACATGAATGGGTTCAGCTCGCGTTGACGATTCCGGTGGTATTTGTGGCCGGATCAAATTTCTTTAAATCGGGCTATTTATCGCTCAAAGCCAAAGCGCCAAATATGGATGTATTGGTCTCGATTGGTGCCTCATCCGCGTTTTTCTACAGTCTTGCCGCCACTATTTTTCCCGATTGGTTTATGGAAGCGGGACAAGCACCGCATCTGTACTATGAAACAGCAGCCACCATCATCACGCTTATTTTAACAGGAAATCTCCTTGAAAAAAGAGCAACGGCAAGAACCACTGATTCGCTGAAATCACTTATTGGATTGAAAGTCAATAAGGCTTTTCGTGTCAAAAACGGAGAAGAGGAGGAGGTAGAACTTTCTGATATAAATCAGGGCGATATTTTACGTGTTCGTCCGGGTGAACGCATTCCACTTGATGGCGAAATTACCCAGGGAGCATCCGCCGTGGATGAATCGATGCTGACGGGAGAATCACTTCCTGTGGATAAATCAAAAGGAGACCAGGTTTTTGCCGGGACGCTCAATAAAGAGGGAGCGGTATTGTTTGAAGTCACAAAAACCGAGAAGGAAACCACGCTCCAGAGAATTATTACGCTGGTAAAAGAAGCTAATGGTTCAAAAGCTCCCATTCAGCGTTTGGCGGATAAAGTCAGCGCGGTTTTTGTACCAGTCGTTTTGCTTATCGCCGCACTTACCTTTACAGTTTGGATGATTTTTGGTCCCGCTGACCACGCGTTTCGCTACGCAATAATGACGTCAGTGGCGGTAATGATTATTGCCTGTCCGTGCGCAATGGGACTTGCCGCTCCAACGGCCGTAATGGTTGGAATCGGAAGAGGATCAAACAACGGAATCTTGATTAAAGGCGGCGAAATTCTGGAATCACTCGCCAAGGCAACAACCGTGGTATTTGATAAAACCGGTACGTTGACCACAGGAGAGATTATTGTCCGTGATATCATCCCCCTCAACGGAGTTGCCAAAGATGAGCTGATTTCACTGATGGGAAGCGCCGAATTACCAAGTGAGCATCCTATTGGAAGAAGTATTGTGCGCTACGCAAAAGAGAAGAATGTGGAATTATCAGAGCCGGATTCATTTGAAGCCCACGTGGGACATGGAATAACAGCGACTTTTCAAGACAGAAAAATCGAGATTGGAAAACCTGATTCAGAAGAGTTATTCACTCATAAAGATGAAATTCAAGGCGCTACCTCGGTGCTGGTGCAAAAAATAAACGGTGAGCCTGCAGCTATGATCGTGTTACAGGATCAGGTTCGTGAGGAGTCGAAACACGTTATTGCCACGCTGAAAAAACTGGGTTTAAAAACGGTTTTATTAACGGGAGACAACAAAGTAGTAGCCCGGCATGTGGGAGAAATTTTAGGAATTGATGATATTCACGCTGAAGTCCTGCCTGAAGAAAAAGCAGCGCACGTGAAAGAGTTGCAGGAGCAGGGCGAGCACGTGATTATGATCGGAGATGGAATAAATGACGCTCCGGCATTGGCTGTGGCTGACGTTGGAATTGCCATGGGCTCCGGAACCGACGTTGCGATGGAAGCAGGAGATGTGGTGTTGATGAAACACTCACTCAACGATTTGGTAAAAGCGATAGCGCTGAGCCGGAAAACAGTAACAACCATCAAGCAGAACCTATTCTGGGCGTTTTTCTACAATGTGGCTGCCATACCAATCGCGGCAGGAATCCTATATCCGGTTAATGGATTATTACTCAGTCCGATGATTGGAGCCGCCGCCATGGCATTCAGCGACGTCTGCGTAATCGGAAATTCCATCTGGCTGAAGTTTAAAAAGCTGGGAGCGTAAAATGGATATAATGCATCGGGGGGCTGGCTCTGCCATCCCCGTAAAATGAACGAATTCTACAAATCCAGGCACCAAACCTCATCATCCCTCAAGGGACCAGCTCTGCCTTCCCCGAAAAGTGAACTATGACAAAAATCTCAATACTAAAAAAAGCCGGAATTTAATTCTGAAAGTGAATTTAGCTTTGGACTTCCGAAGTCACTTCGGGGAGTCTGGAATTGGTGAAATTTTCTAATGGCGTTGTTAACCATGACTTCGGATGTCTTTTCTTGTGCCTGACAAATCCTTGATACTAAACTTGGTGTGTGGAGTTGATTTTCGACTTCCGAAGTCACTTCGAAGTGTATAAAAGTGGTAATTATAACTCATAAACTTCGCTCACGGCGACTTCTGAAGTCTTTGGGCTTTGCTTTGGTAAGATTTTCGCCATCGAAACAGTCCTGTTAAGGACGCCCCATCTCCTAACCCCGGAATTTATTCCGGGGTTAAAATGAGACCGTAAAAATGTAAGGAGGCTTTAGGCAAACCAGAGCCTGTGGTTTTGTCGACGAGCATCAGCAACACAGCCTTCAAGCGGGACGGCAGAGCCTCCGAACGGTCGGTGGACTGGAGATTGGATGGTGCGAGACTTTAGACTTCAGAAGTCCCTTCGAAGCGTGCAAAACCCATAAATAAAGCCCAAAAACGATGCTTACGGTGACTTCTGAAGTCTTTGGGCTTGTGGGAATTACTTCAGGAGTGTCATTTTACGCACGAGTCGCTGGCCGTCGGCTTTCAGTTCGTAGTAGTAAACGCCGCTTGTGAGGGATTTTGCGTCGAAATAAACCTCATGCGAACCGACCGAATGTCTGCCGTTAATCAACTCACCCACTTTCTGTCCCAGCATATTATACACATTAAGCTGAATGTGAGAAGATTCCCTCAAAGCAAACGAAATAGTTGTTCCCGGATTAAACGGATTGGGATAGTTTTGGGCGACCGTTATTAACTCCGGCTGAGTGGTTAGGTTTTTATCATCATCTGAAACAGTTGTAGTTTTTAAAGGCGCAATTTCGAGTGTAAACCGAGGCTGTTGATCCGAATTCAGTGTCAGTTTTTTCTCTCCCGTACCTGCTCGTGATTTTTTTGTCACCTCTGAGTTCAAAATTTCAAATGAATAGACAGAATCTTCGCCCATATCAACCACCTCAGACGTTTCAAGATCCGTTAATATCATGGAGAAGTGATTACTGTTGATAATTTCAGGCTTCCAGCTCAACTCAGCAACTTCCAACACATTTTGTGATTTAATGTGGAGATGTCGTGTCACCGATTCAGACAATTCCAGAGGAAGTGATTCAATGGCTTTCAGTTTCGTTGGATCTTTCTCGTGCTCAAAGCCGAGGGCTATGTAGGAGGTTGAGAGTGGTGTCATTTTCGTAGCGTCAAATGCGTCAAAAAACGGAGTGGCGGCGGTGGCAAAATAGATTCCGGCGGAAAGATCCTGTTTCTCATCAGAGCGTAAAGTCAGCGGCATCATAACGGGCTGTTCCTGCGCCGATTCTTTGCTGAAATACGTGTTCGTTGTGTCGCTTGTGGTTTTTGCAGACACAGGAAATGTGATATCGGTTACAGAAGCATCTGATGTTTCCACCCAAAATCCCTGCATGGGGGAGAGAATAAATCCTCCGTCAGCTGTTCTGTCTTTTGAGACAAATGAATCGGAATAATTATCCCAATACCAGATCATATTTTGAATATTTCCACCGGTAGATGTGACCTCATTCATGTTTACGTTTGAAGCAAATGGATTGCCCGAAAGCGTAAATAAATTAGCGTTTCCGCTGTTTAACGAGACCGTTACATCAGCTGATGATTCTGTTCCCTCCGCATCGAGTGTGATTGGAAGCGGTGAACTTTCATTCTCTGAATTGTTGAAAAAGTAGATCAACATTCCATTACCGGCGTCAATTTCAGCGGATGTTGACGCGGGTTCCTGATAAGAACCGTTTGTAAGAAGAAAAATATTGGGATCAGCGGTATCATTTGGTCCACCAGAAATACCCTGCACTGCTGTATCATCCATGAGTTCAGAAACGCTTGTGGTACTTACGGGAATAGAAACAGCTCTCCATCCGGCTCCGCCCGACATCGTTCCCTCAATTTTATCAGTTGAAAAATAGGAACGTCTTGCCAGTGAAGTGTCGTGGACAAACGGGTTTTTGTTACCTTGCATACTCTCAATGGTTGTGCTTCTGGTTTCTTCGGCAGAAGTTGGAAGATCACGATTATGCCAGGCAAAAAGCGTGTCTTTCATGTTTTCAAAAAAGGCGGAATCGTCAGACAAAACAGATTCATCCTGATAGTTAGTCCAGAAATAAAACATCGCGCGGGCAATATCTCCCTTGACCTCATCTCTGGGCTCAAATTCCGGAATATCAGAATCGAGTTTTGAGTAGAGATCTTTATCAGATGAAGGTTCGGACGTAAATTCATCCGCTCCGAGAAACCATTTGTCCACATTTGCATCCGCAATCGTGTTGAATGGATAATTACTTCTTGCTCCGTTTACAGAAACTTTTGAAGCGTACAGGTGATGAAGATCACTTTTCATTACGCTTTCAAAGTCAAATTTACTCTGTGGAAAAACATGTTCGGCGTTCACGCCATTTCCATTATCGTAGGCGTCGCCCCGGATGTCGGCTGAGTTAGGATCAACAGGATGAGCAAATCCGGAATAAATACCATACACGGTCCCGTTGACATTATCCACCACCGCGTAAAGAGAATCCCGCCCGATATTATATCCAAGCGAATTGGTGACTTGAAATTTGGAGGAGAGTGAGTCGATGAGATATTGTCCATAAACGGTAAATCCCAGAGGTAAACGCTCAACTTGAGTACCGGCTTGTGGTGGGAAATCGGGGAGAGGAGGTTGCTGGGCGAAAATAATTCCCGCATTCAGGAATAAAAAAATACTCAGAACAGATAGCCGCATAGCAAATTGATTATGTTGAATTTGAAAATGTGTTAATATAGGTTTTCTGGTATCGAATTCCCCATTAAACCCTATCATCCCTCAAGGGAACGGCTCTGCCATCCCGGAAAAGTGACCGAACACTTAAATCTCAATACTAAAAAAAGCCGGAATTTAATTCTGAAAGTGAATTTGGCTTTGGACTTCCGAAGTCACTTCGGGGAGTATGGAATTGGTGAAGTATAACTATTGGCGTTGTTAACCATGACTTCGGATGTCTTTTCCTGTGTCTGACAAATCTATGATATTTATTTTTGTGAATGGAATTTTTCTACAAATCCAGGAACTAAACCTCATCTCACCTCAAGGGACAGGCTCTGCCGTCCCCGAAAAGTGAACTATGACAAAAATCTCAATACTAAAAAAAGCCGGAATTTAATTCTGAAAGTGAATTTAGCTTTGGACTTCCGAAGTCACTTCGACGTGTATAAAAGTGGTAATTATAACTCATAAACTTCGCTCACGGCGACTTCTGAAGTCTTTGGGCTTTGCTTTGGTAAGAACTTCCCCAACGAGATAGTCCCGTTAGGGACGCCCCATGTCATAACCCCGGAATTCATTCACGGGCCATAGAAACCATGAGAATCGTGTGAGGAGGCTTGGGGTTAACCAACGTCTGTGGTTTTATCGACGAGCATCAGCAACTTAGCCATTACGCGGGACGGCAGAGCCTCCGACCGGTCGGTGGACTGGAGATTGGTTGGTGTGGGACTTTCGACTTCTGAAGTCTTTTGGCTTTGATTATGCACAAAAAAAGGCGTCACTTCCTTTGTGGAAATGACGCCTTTGGCTTTAGTGTGAAATGTGCTGTTTAACTATTTGCTCAGACTGCTCTTTCGCTTACTCTGCTTTTCGTTTGTCTCGCAGTTTCTTCATGGCGTAAGCGGCGCCGCCGGCAGCCAGAAGGCTGAGCCCGCCGTCAATGGGAGCTTGTGATGGCCCGGATGGAAGTGCCGGTTGTGCCAGCAGGTCAGCTGAGCCAAATATCATAATTACCGCGATGAGTAAGGTGAGTGTGAATATTGTTTTCATAACAGATCGAGAGTTTGTGTTTTGAATTTCAAATCTATGCATAGTGACTATTTCAGAAGTGTCATTTTACGGGTCATGCGCTGACCATCCACTACCAGTTCGTAGTAGTAAACGCCGCTTGTAAGGCTGCTTGCGTCGAAATAGACGTTATGCGATCCGGCTGAACGGGTTTCATTCAGCAGTTCTCCCACTTTTTGTCCCAGCATGTTATACACGTTCAACTGAATTTGTGTCGCTTCAGTTAAATCAAACGCGATAGTTGTTCCGGGGTTGAACGGATTCGGGTAGTTTTGCTTGAGCGTGATCTGCTTGGGCAGATTGCTGTTGATTCCTTCGTTAGATGTAGTTTCGTTGGGTGAGATGATCAATGAGAATCGGGCATCTGTACCGTTTGCCTGAAGCACCGGACTTTCGGTTGCAGGCGTTACTTTGGCCGCTGTTTGAGCCAATTCAAAACTGTATGAATTCTCCGAAGAAATTACGGTTTGAATATCAGCTTCACGATCAATCAATGTGAATGTCATTCGCTCAGCGAGATCTGCGGGAATTTCCCATGCAAGTTCAGCTGTGCCGCTGACACCGTTGTTCATCACGTGAATATTACGAACAATCTCTTCATCAAGATCTGTAGGCAGACTTTCAACTGATTTGAAGTCATTACCAGAATGTGAAGAATTCACAAATGCTACTGATGCAAACTCACTAAGTAATGGAGTAAGTTTTGAGGCATCCGATAGATCCCAGTCTGTATTCGCGTCCTGTCGGAAGGAGAGTCGCATATCCTGATCGGTGTTTACATCAGAGATGAGCTTGAAGTTTACATCGAATGAGGTGTTAGCTTCCTTTCCGAAATATGAATTGGTAGAGTCGCTTGTGGTTTTTGAAGCAGCGGGGAAATCGATGCTTGTTACGTCTGCATCGGATGTTTCCACCCAGAACCCCTGCCATGGCGATACAATAAATCCACTACTCGCGGTACGATCTTGCGTGACGTATGAATCGGTGCTGTTATTCCAGAATGCGATATTGTTTTGAATCGCTCCGCCTGTGGCTGTAATTCCGTTTGTATTGAAATTAGAAGCAAACGGGTTTCCAACCATGGTGAATTGATTAGCGGCTCCGCTGTAGAGCGATGTCGTCACATCACCTGAAGGCTCAGTACCAGTCACGTCAAGCGTGATGGGGAGTGTTGAGCTTCCTGCTGTTGTATTGTTATAGAAATAAACAATGAATCCAAGACCATCATCAATAGCGGTTGTTACATTTGTTGGTTCGTCAAATATTCCGCTTGTTCCATTATTATAGAACTGGAAGTTGGCGTCGAATCCTGTGTTATCTCCACCAGTCACACCCTGAATAGCTGTGTTGTCGGAGATATCCTCAACGGTAAATCCACTGATTGGTGCTGATAGCATTCTCCATCCGGCTGTGCCGGTGATTTCGACTTGATGTTCTGGATGAGCTTTGTATGTAGCATCTACAATATTTGCAGAGGTAATAGTCCATTCAGATGTGGTCCATGTAGCTTTTGCATCAGTGATATCTGAACTTCTAACTGCTCTGGAATCTTCATATTCCCAGGCATTTCCGGATCCATCTTCATCTACAACGCCATAAATATCAACAATACTACTTTTCAAACTAGCATCATCGGTATTGTCAGTAGCAATCCAGTAACCATCGTCACCATTTCCGGTAATTGAACCAAAGTCTAAATCAGCAGCTGAGCCATAAGCTGTATTTAAATTAGAACTATTACCAATTACATAAGTTGATTTTGATCCCAGAGTACCTGTTAATTTTTCTGAAACTATAGATCCACCATTAGCTTGACGAACAATGAAATAGTCAACAGACTCAAAATCGATAGTGGAGCTTCCTGCATTAAATAATTCTACGTATCGTCCATTAAAATCATCACTCGGATCAATAACTTCTGAAATGATCAATTTAGGTGCTTCACCCGTAGTTGCATTATCAGATGGAACTGTGCCGTCGATTTTATAATCAATATTTGATCCTGTATTCGTGTAGGGATAGATCTCAAAGTAATAAGTCGTCTCTGAGCCTAATCCTGTTAAGCTGTAACTTCCAGTTCCTTGAGTCACATTTATCTGACCAGTGCCGTCACCCAAATCAGTATCATCACTTTGAGCGGTTCCGTCAGAGGGTGCGGTAAATGAATCTGTAGTTGATGCTAAGATCAAATATCCTTCCGGTACTGTTCCGGTAGCAGCGTCTGTCCAGGAAAGGTCGACCGTTGAAGCTCCGTTTGCTGAAGCGGAAAATCCGGTTACATGTGCGGTTGGTTCAGCTTTCAGAGTCGTCCCGTTAAATTCTACACCACCAGAATATTCGGAGCCATCATAAGACCAAATTTTGTAATAGTAAGTTGTGTTCGCGGTTAAGCTTGTGTGACTGTAAGAATCAGTCCCGCTGTATTGGAGAACAGTGGCGTCACCTAAAGCATCGCTGGATGCGTAAGTTTGGCCGTCTGTTGGTGTTCCAAAAGAATTGGAAGTGTTAAATGCCAACAGAACATTGTCAGAATCTCCGTTTTCGGTCCAGCTTAAATCAAGTTGAGTTGTGGATGTAGCTGAAGCAGTTTCGTCAGATGGATTAACAACGGCACCCGAAGAAACTCCCGTAAGAACGATTTCATCTATAGCAATATCTTCGTCTCCTGAATCTAAACTAAATTCAATTTTAATATCTAAAAGGCTTCCAGTCCCGGAAATATTTGCAGTAAATTCTACAAACTCGCTTGTGATTTTTGTGCCGTCACCTACTCCACTAGAATCAGTGTCAATTGCTGGTTCACCGTTAGAACCAGAAGCTATATCAGCTTCAACAAGAAGCAGGTTATAAAATGTGTCAGTATTGTCAATATCATACTTGAAATGTACATAATCGGCAGCATCCCAATCCTGATTACTGCCATCATCATCTTCAGCCAAATAAACTCGGAATGTAAGTGATGTGTAACCATTAATATCTATATCATCAATATCTAATGTTACAGGTAATGATGGAGCTGCTGTAATTCCATCAATATCTTGTGCTCCGAAATAAAAGGCACCTTGCAAGTTTGTGAACGATGGATTTGGTGTATCAACACCATCTTCAATTCTGCCAAAATAATCAGTTGATTCTGATATATCTTCTGTGATTGAGGTTGTGTACTCAACAGTCCCATCTTCAAAATCTTCAGATAGTAGCGTCGTCTGCCCGTTCACCACTCCCGTGAAGGCAAATAGTATGAGAAGTGCCAGAACCCACTGGCTACCCATTTTATTTTTTTGTAAACAATAATCCATAAGTAATTATTTTTAGTTTATGTGTACTAGAAGAATTCACACAATTAACAAATAAATTAGAGTCCGTTCAAGAGGATGTGCGTTATTGTAGTGTTATTTTATTTGAAACCAGTTTGATATTTAAGTAGGTGATTGGATTATATGTCGTCTCACGATTATGGATGTATTATATCAAACGAAAAGGCGGTTTAAGCGGTTGTTTGAGTAGTATGAAAAGCTCTTATTTTAGGGCTGTAGATGTTAAATAAATTTAACTTATTACTTTTTAATCTTTTATAGTCGAATGAATTCACCATTTACCGATTCCGACCCTCACAAACGTGCCAAAGTCATTGCATTCGGTCAGCCGCTGGATAAAGCTGCGCGCGTAATCATCACCATTCACGGCCGTGGCGCAACCGCTCAGAGCATGAAGGCGCTGTGTGACGAACTTGAGCTGAACGACACCGCCTTTCTGGCTCCGCAGGCAAACGATTTCGCCTGGTACCCATACAGTTTTATGGCCCCGGTGGAACAAAATCAACCCTATCTGAATTCGGCTTTGTCTCTTTTAGAGGATTTGGAAAAGCGTGTGAATGAGCAGGGCTTTTCATATGAACAGATCTGCTGGATGGGGTTTTCGCAGGGAGCGTGCCTGATTTCTGAATATTCTTCCCGCAACGCAAAACGGTATGGCGGAATTTTTGTGCTCAGCGGCGGCGTGATTGGCGAGACGATTGATTCTTCAAACTATTCAGGCGATTTCAATCAAACACCCGTTTTTATCGGTTGTAGCGATGTGGACGCTCACATTCCCGTTGAACGCGTGCATGAAACCGGGACTGTGTTACAAAACCTTGGGGCGAATGTCGATAAACGCATCTATCCCGGCATGGGCCACCACGTAAATGAAGACGAAATTGTAGCGATGAAGGAAATGCTGGAAGCAGAATCCCGGTCCGACCGGTAAACAACGCTTTTCAATTTTTCACCATCCAAAATCTTATAAGCCTGCGACAACCTTTATTTCCACGACACCCCGGTCTGACCGGTTGGACTTATTGACTTCGAAGTAAATCCATCCTGAGTTTATCGAAGGGTGGTGAGATAGATTTTGCCAAGGGAAAACAGGTTTTTAGAAAACATCTGTCTGGTTATTGCAATGAGATTATGGGTGATG
>Ga0136600_1000720_pt1 | contig 17216 bp, 13 predicted proteins | sample AntRauMFilla2698_FD_104634 | JGI IMG/M metagenome (GOLD analysis project Ga0136600, IMG submission 104634) | Saline lake microbial communities from Rauer Islands, Antarctica - Metagenome Filla 2 #698 | ecosystem: Environmental > Aquatic > Non-marine Saline and Alkaline > Saline | place...
GTTGTTCCTCTCAACCCATAGCGTATACTCAGATCTACAGAAGAGTTTGACCGTGGTGAAATTATTCCTAAACCAGCAGAAAACCAAAGGGTGTTTATATCCTGATTTTCAATAGTAAGGTGTCCTGAATCATAGGAAACACCGCCACTGTACCTAAAGTTAGACAGAAATTTGGATGAATTTGTTCTGTATGGGTGATACTCTCCCCCAAAACCTGCCTTAATTCGGTCACTCATCATTGACATTTCTTCGTTTGAGCTAAACGTGGACTCAAAATCACCCCACTGCTCATAAAGACCTTCCATAGAGAAATTTACCAAACTGCTTGGATAATAAGTCAATCCGGCGTTTAATTCTACAGGTAAAGAAATTTTTCCATTATCTGTTTCCCGAAGAAGCACCTCTTCATTCTGGCCGCCAATCTGCTTACTAACAGTAACCTTTTCTTCTGCGTCAATCGTAAAGGGGAGGTTGGCGGTTGCTCCAAAGCTCAGCCGATCTTTATCTGTGAAGAGTTTTTGGAACGTAAACAGAGCACCAAACCGATGCGAAAGGGCTGTGCCGGTAATTTTAGAATCAAGATTGCTTACTAAATAAGAGGTGTTTGAAAAGAAGACATCCTGAGAATTGGTTTCAGAGACAAATGCCAGCGAAGGAGCATAGCCAACAGAAAGATACTTATTGATATTCCACCCAAAGCCGATTTCAAGTTTGCTTATGCCACCGGCTCCACGAATATCGGATGCAAAACCAAGAACATTATCAGCCGAGAGGCTCGTAGAGTCAGAGGTGACGAATCGATAATTTGAGCGAGTTACTGAATACATAGACGCGGACATGCCCAGCTTTTCTCGAAGGATTGGGAACGTAAATTGAAAATATCCTGCCTCAAGTAATGCATTAACATTAGTTGAGGTTGAGTTCGAGGCAGTGTACTTAGATAAGTTAAAGCCGGAAGATGCAGTCGTAAATACATTTTTCCCCCACATTGCCGGGTTCTGCAGTGAATTGGAATCCATATTATCCAAAGAAACACCGGAGATGCCCAATCCATATTCCCGTGGATTGTTGTTGTCAGTTGGGAAGCCTACTCCAAATAATGAATAGAAAGACCCACTTCTCTTTTCACTTGCTCCTTCAATTTGGGCGGCTAAGTTAGTGGCTGTGAAAAGAAGGGCTATCAGTAATGTAAGTTTTTTAATCGTTTTCATGCCGTTAATCCACTATGGATGTAATAATCAATTTAGGTCGAACGTCTTCCGGTGCTGTAGCCCCATAAATAAGAGTCGAGCGTAAAGTTCCTGTAACAGAGCCAATGCCAAGGGCTAATTCCTCAATTTCTTGACCCCCAAATATGATGTTATTTACAATATTAGTAACTCTAACAGTAAAATATGTGCTGTCAGGGACCTTAGAGCCACTTCTGAGAGCAGGAGTAAACTGATATTCATAAGCGGGTTCAAGGCTGGTTACAGGGTGAAGTCGAATTGTTTGTACCGGCAGGCGCTGATGATTAGGAGGTAAGCCTGCGGCTAATTCGTCTTCAGCTTCATAAAAGACCATTTCAGCCTTCACAATATTACTTTTTGAAAAGCCTGCTTTAAGTGCAGAGTCGGGGAAAGAGACCGTACTCATTCCTTCAAGCGTTGAGTGGAGTGGGAATACGTTGGGTGGATTGGTTGCTCCGGTCCTTGTTAGGGTAAAACCATAATCATTAAGCCCAACAGTAACGGTATCCGGATCATCAGCAGCAGGCCTGTTAATAAGCAAGAAGCGCAAGCCTGAAGCGGTTGGGAAAGAAATTTTGGAATTATTTTGGTCTGGAACAATTGCTAAACCCTGAAACTCGGAAACGTATATTGAGTCAATGCTTGAATCATTACTGTTAAAATAGCTTTTATAAGTATCAACCCACTGCTCATTCAGATCGACAATAATTTCACTATTGCTGCCAGTCATAAAGCTGCCAATTTGATTGCCATACTGAATGTCATCATCGATTCTTAAGGAATTCCCCCGCCATTTGGAGGTAACTTCGTGGACGGTGAATTGGGATTGAGAAAGGGTATCTCCATAAGCTGTTTCCAAACTATCTATTGAAATAGCCAACTTTAGCTGGAAAGAACTAGATATCGCTACCGAATCGGGAATTTCAGGGGATACTGTTGGCCGCAAATACCCATTGGCGGTAATATCACCAAATAATTGGTCGGAATACTTGCCTATAGGTAGAACAAATAAACGCCCTGAATATCCATTGTAACCCATTTCTTGGGTACTTGATAGGGTAAGAGTATCAACCCTTAAAGATGGTCGGTCAACAAAGTCACTGCCTACGCTTCCGGGGTCTTCACAGCCATTAAAAATTATAAGTAAAGTTAACAGGGAGATACATAAGGAAAAGAAGCCCTTATTAGATCTGTTCATTAAATAAGTATTTAAATTGTTCTCTATCTATTATTCAGCATCAGAAATTGACCGATAATACTCGGCAAACTTATCAGATACATCTTCAGGAGAACCCTGGATTTTTTCTGGCTTGATACCTAACTCTTTGAATACGTCATCAAATTCGTCTTTCAGGTAGTTACCCGTCACAACATGATCACTGTATTTTAGGCCAAGCTTTAAAAGATCCACGCGCCCTTCTTCTGTAAGGTTGTCGATATCGGTATCAGCTGGAAGGCCAAGAAGTTCTAACACTCGTGCAGAATCAGAATCACCTTCGTTAATTGGGTGATGCAGGTTATACACGATTTGAGTGTTTTTGAAAATCTTCTCGTCCTTATATTTAGTTCGTACTAAAAGAGGGATCAAACCAGCAGGCCAATCATGGCAGTGGATGATATCCGGCTCCCAGCCGAGCTTAATAACTGTTTCCAGGACTCCTTTATTGTAGAAGGCAAGACGCTCGTCATTATCTTCGTAAAACTCGTCAGTATCCGGTTTTTTGAAGAGGCCTTTTCTCTTGAAGTAAGTGTCATTATCAAGAAAATATACCTGTAGCTTCGCATTAGGAATGCTGGCTACTTTAATTTTCATAGTCTCTATTTTATCACCCACTTCCACCTCAATTCCGGAAAGGCGAATTACTTCATGAAGGCGATTCCGGCGATCATTAATAGATCCATATTTAGGAAGCAGAATCCGTATTTCGAATCCTTTGTCTTGAAGTGATGCAGGCAAGAACCGAAGTAGATCGGCTGTGTAAGTCATGCGTGCGAAGGGGGAAATTTCTGCTGCAACGTAAAGAATTTTCATAAATATATGCTCTCAGTGATTACTCTTCGTTAGAGATTGTATTGTTGTCTTTCATGACTTTGTTTAAATCCTCATCGTCATCTAATGAGTAAAAATCTAGTAAAGTGTCTCCTCTTAACCCAAGCCGTAACGTTTCTACCGAAATCACATCCGATGGCTGGATGTTACCCAGGTTTACATTACTCCCAAACTTTCTGATGAACCAAACTTGTTGCTCTTTCTGGGGGGCTTCAAAAATCAATTTTCCTTGGGGAATCTGATCCGTTATTTCTTCGATAAGACCAGAACGAACCTCTCCATTTGGCCGGAACACGCCAACGGTTCCACTTTCGCGGGCTTCACAAATTACCTTAACTGAACCGGCTGCCAATTCTTTTTCAATAATGCGAACCCACTTATAAGGCGGGATAATGTCATTAGGGTTTTTACTGCCCACTTCTGAGTAAACAGTAAAATCTTGGCTAAGCTCTTTGATGATGGATTGCTTTCTATCATCAGACAGCCAAATGGTTCCGTTTGAAACTTCTACATGCTTAATGCCATAATTATTCATCAATTCTACATAAGCATCAAGCTGATCTCGTAGCACATAAGCCTCAAAAAGTGTTCCTCCAAAATAAACGGGGATACCGGCGTCGTGATAAACAGCAATTTTCTCTTCCAGCTTCTGGGTTACATATGAAGTTCCCCAGCCAAGCTTAACAACGTCAACATATTTTGAACTGGATTCTACAAAGTCTTCTGCTTGGCGAACGCTGTACCCCTTGTCAAGAGCCATAGTAAGGCCTTCATTTCGGGGTTTGTCTGTTCTTTTAGGTAAGTGATTAAGTGAAAACGCCATATAAGTATCTAATAAATATCTAAGCCTTCAATATACAAAAACACCGTCTGTATATAAAATCAGGCATTATAGATTAAGTATTGCTATTAATTTGTCGGTTACTCAGGTCTGCAAGATGCTTAATTTGCTCTTCATCAACCTGTTCTAACATCTTAGTTGTGTATCGCCAAAGCCAATTTCCGGATGAGGTACCCGGGACATTCATTCGGTGAGAGCCATCTAGTCCCATATAGTCTTGAAGTGGGAATATAGCCTGATCTGAAACCGAAATCATCCCCAAGCGGATAAACTCCCAGTGCATTTCTTCGCCCGATGAACGCGTATAAGTGCGGGCCCGATGTTGCTCGGTTTGTCCGGCGGTATTGTACCACCCAATAGTGGTGTCATTATCATGAGTGCCGGAATAAACAACGCTATTTTGAGAATAATTATGCGGTAAAAAACTGTTTGTTGAGTCTGAGTCGAAAGCGAATTGTATGATTTTCATGCCGGGGAAATTATAGTTATCCCGAAGCTTTTGAACGCCTTCCGTCATGAAACCAAGGTCTTCGGCTATAATGGGCAATTCTCCACATTTTTCTAAGATGGCATCAAAGAGTTTTTTGCCGGGGCCATCTACCCATTCTCCAACTTCGGCTGTTTTTTGACTTGCATCTACTTCCCAGTAAGCATCAAAGCCACGGAAGTGATCAACACGGATGGCGTCGCAAGCATTAAACATATGCTTAAAACGATCTATCCACCAAGAAAAGCCGTCCTTTTCGAGTTCATCCCATTTGTATAAGGGATTTCCCCAAAGTTGACCAGTTTTACTAAAATAATCAGGTGGAACACCGGCAACCAGCTGTCGATTACCTTGCTCATCAACTTCAAAATATTTTGGATTTGCCCAAACGTCGGCGCTGTTGTGATCCACAAAAATTGGAATATCACCAACCACACGGATATTACGCTCGTTGGCATAATTTTTTAGGTCATTCCATTGATTATCAAATTCAAACTGTAACCAGTACTGCAGCTTTATCTCTTTACTGAATTTCTTACGATAACTTTTAAGAGCTTTCGGCTTTCTTTGAGCCAGGTCAGGATCCCATGTATTCCATGGCTGTTTGTCATAATGAAGTGAGCACGCCATGAATAGCACATAGTCGTCTAACCAATGCTTATTTCGTTTTTTAAAAGCATCAAACGCTTTCTCTTCATCTTTTGAAATGTTTTCATAAAAGCGATCTGCGGCAAGCTGATAAACGCGATCCTTATTTTGGAAAGAGGAATCGTAATCAGCGGTTTCTTTCGAAGGTAGTTCTATGCTTTTAATTTCCTTTTCAGTGAGCAGCCCTTTATTGTGAAGGATGTCGGGACTGATTAGATATACGTTGCCCGCAAAGGCAGAATAACTTGCGTAGGGGGAATTACCATATCCGGTAGGAGTAAGCGGTAAAACTTGCCAAATAGTTTGATGTGTTCGCTGTAAAAAATCGATGAATGTGCGGGCTTCAGATCCAAAATCTCCCATTCCATATTTTCCGGGAAATGAGGTTGGATGAACTAAACAACCGCAAGAGCGTGGAAACCTCATGTATGTATTAACTCTTTGGTTTTAAAATTACGCCGGCCAAAGGCGGTATCGTTATTGAGATATGAGCATCTTGATTATGCCACTCTCCCCATTCGGCATGAATTTGAGTATCTCCGGCATTGCTGCCACCATAAAATTCAGAGTCGCTGTTAACTAAAATTTCATATTCGCCGGCATCCGGAACGCCTACTTTGTATCCATAATGAACAGTAGGTGTAAAGTTAAGGATCACAACAACAAAATTTTCGGGATCTTTCGCTCTGCGAATAAATGATATGACGCAATTGTCTGCATCGCTGATATCAATCCATTCAAAACCTCGCCAGTCAAAATCAGCCTCATGTAAAGCCTTTTCATTACCATTAATGCCATTCAGGTCTTTGACTAATAGCTTAAGTCCCTGATGTTTTTCCCATTCAAGTAGATGCCAATCTAAGGATCGGTCTTCACTCCACTCTGACCACTGCCCAAATTCACACCCCATAAAAAGAAGGTTTTTGCCCGGATGAGTGTACATATATAAATACATCAGTCGGAGGTTGGCAAACTTCTGCCAGTCATCGCCGGGCATTTTGGAAAGCATAGATTGCTTCATGTGCACCACTTCATCGTGGGAAAAAGGGAGCGTAAAATGTTCAGAAAAAGCGTAAATCAAAGAAAATGTAAGCTGGTCCTGATGGTATTTTCTAAAAAGAGGGTCTTTCTCAATATAGGTGAGGCTGTCATTCATCCAGCCCATGTTCCATTTAAAGTCAAAGCCGAGGCCACCGGTTTCCGTTGGACGGGAAACTCCGCCCCAGGATGTCGACTCTTCAGCGAAGGTGATTACACCGGGAAAATGGTGGTGAACCGAGTCGTTGAACTTGCGAAGAAAGTCGATGGCTTCAATATTCTCTCGACCGCCATACTGATTTGGCACCCATTCGCCCTCATCTTTTGAATAATCCAGATAGAGCATAGAGGCAACAGCGTCTACGCGAAGGCCGTCGATGTGAAACTTATCACACCAAAAAATAGCGTTTGAAACCAGAAAGTTTTGAACTTCAGTTCGGCCATAGTTGAAGATGCACGTTCCCCAATCTTTGTGTTCGCCTTTGCGAGGATCAGCATGTTCGAAAAGGCCGGTGCCATCAAATCGGCGGAGGCCGTGTTCATCTTTTGCAAAATGAGCAGGAACCCAGTCAACAAGAACTCCGATATCGGCTTGGTGGCATTTATCGACGAAGTACATAAAATCTTCAGGAGTGCCGAAGCGACTTGTGGGCGCATAATAGCCGGTAATTTGATAACCCCATGAAGGATCATAAGGGTGCTCGGCAACGGGCATTAACTCAACATGAGTATAGCCAAGGTCTTTGAGGTATGGCACCAGCTGATCGGCTGTTTCCCGGTAATTTAGAAAGCCCGGGTCTTCGTCCGGTTTTCTTTTCCAAGAGCCTAAATGCATCTCATAAATAGAAATGGGCTGATCATAGGCTTGCACATCCTGTCGCTTTTTCAACCACTCATCATCATTCCAGGAATAGCTGTTAATATCAGAGACGATGGATGCCGTGCCAGGGCGTAACTCAGAATAGAAAGCAAAAGGATCGGATTTTTTTAGAGGAGGGTCCTGGACAGGTGATTTAATTTCAAACTTGTAGTAGTCACCCTCTGTTACATGCGGAATGAAAATCTCCCAAATCCCCTGGTCGTGAAATTTACGCATGCGATGTACACGTCCGTCCCAGCTGTTGAACTCTCCAATTACACTTACCCGTGTGGCACTTGGTGCGGTTACGGCGAAATGGGTTCCCTCTACCCCATCAACGGTGCGCCGGTGAGCGCCCATAAATTCATAAGCTTGATGGTGGTTTCCTTCGCCCCAAAGCTGAAGGTCAAAATCACTAATCAGGGAATCAAATTGATAGGCGTCAGACACGGTGAAAAGTTTCCCGTCATGAGGAGTTACTTCCAGTTCGTAACTAAAGCGATTTGTTCTGCGCGCAAATACTCGTTCAAAAAGACCTTCATCAGATAGGCGGTCGAGTTCATATTTTTTCTTATCAATAACAACGGACACAGACTTGGCCTCAGGCCTGAAAGTGCGAAGGACTAATTTTGTCTTTCCAGCAACTTCAACTTCATGAAGACCCAGTACAGAAAAAGGATCGCCATGCGAGCCGTCTGATATGGTACCAATAATTTCTTTTTTAAGCGTAGAACTCATTCCCGTTATTGAATTCGAAAGGGCGCTAAAGATACTAAAACTTTAACAAATCTCCGTCTTCATTTAAAGTGCTTTCAATTGCTTGATTCTATATTTTGGGGCATGAAGAATTCCGGATTTATTGCACGGCGCTACCTGTTTTCCCGAAAACATGTCTCGCTGATCTCTACATTGACCTTTATCAGCATTACGGGCATAACCATTGGCACAGCTTTGTTAATTGTGGTTTTGTCTGTTTTTAATGGATTCTTTGATGTAATAAAAAGCTTCCTCCTTTCGTATGATCCGGATGTTAGAATTGAGGCTTCAGGTCAGGCAACCTTCGCACAAAACGAGGCGATCATGGAGCAAATTCGTTCGCTCCCGGAAGTCAAAGTTATTTCACCTTATGTAGAAGGAAAGGCTCTTTTGGCTATGGAAGGCGTCCAAAACGAGGTTGTTGATGTGAAAGGAATAGAGCGGGATTCCTTTTTTCAGCTGGTGGATATTGAAGAGAGTATCACGAGCGGAGTTTTTGATATTTCGGTACGCAATCGAACCCCTGGAATCATTGTCCATGATGACCTGAAGAATAGGCTGCGGTTAAATATTGAAGATGATATTGCCCTATTAAGTGCGGCGGGAATGAAAAATGCACTTACTCAAATTACAGTCCCACAAACCTTTCGCTTTGATTTACGAGGCTCTTATTTCCTACAACAGGTTGCCGGCGGACCCAAAGTGTTCGTGGATATTGAAGCCGCGAAGCGTTTGTTCAAATCCAGGAATCAAATCTCCGGAATAGACCTTAAGCTCTATAAAAATGAAGATGCTGAGAGCGTGAAGAAAGAGCTTTCAGGAGTATTAGGAGCTGACTTTAAAATTTCCAGCTGGTACGATTTACAAAAACCACTGTATGATGTGATGTACCTTGAAAAGTGGGGCTCTTTTGTGATACTGATATTAATAGTGATTGTAGCTGTGCTGAATATTATTGGCTCCTTAACTATGATTGTGATCCAAAAGCAGCGGGATATTGGAATCCTGATGTCGATGGGATATAGTCAGGCGGGTATTAAATCAATATTCAGGAAGCAGGGACTTTATATCGGGTTGATTGGGTGTGGGATTGGCGGCGCATTAGGGCTACTCCTGAGCTGGGCACAAATGAAATTTGGGCTGGTTAAACTTTCCTCAGCCTTTATCATTGACGCCTACCCGGTTTTGATAAGCCCGGTAGATGTGGTGATTATTCTTTCAGTAAGCTTAATTCTTTGTTTACTCGCAAGCTGGTATCCGGCGCATCGAGCTGCCCAAGTTCAGCCGGCAGATGCAGTTCGGTATGAGTAGGTTTTGATGTTTGAGAGTTGAAAGTTGATAGGGTGATTTTTGCGGATCACTACTAAGAGCCCTAATTATCCAAATATAGGAGCCTAAAACGTGAGTAGATTGCAGCCCAAGTATCTAAAAACGGACACCATCACCCTATCAACTTTCAACTCTCATTATATACATCAGGGAGATCGTTTTCGTAGAGAATAATATCGCCTGAGCCGGCATGTTTGCGAACCAGTTCGTTAGCTTCAAACAAGGTGTTTACGACTCTGACATTCATAGCGGTGCTGTCGAAGTTTTTGATGCCCTCTAAAATGGGTTTGGCCCTCTCCTCTCCTACCAAAACGACTAAGTCCAGATTTGCTTTGCCAATGGCTTCGCCAAACTTTTGGTTTTCTTCTTCCTCAATTTCTCCAAGCTCTACCATTCCCGGCGTGATGATAATTCGTTGGCCGGAGTTAAATTGGCTCAAAATTTCCACAGCATTTTTTGCTCCCACCGGATTCGAATTGAAGGCGTCATCAATCACAAAAAGCTCGCCCTGTTGTCTAAGCTCCAGCCGATGTTCGACCGGTTCGATGTTGGCTGCGGCAAGAGCCATCGTTTTTAAGCGGATACCAAAGTGATGTGCTACACCTACCGCCAGTAATAAATTTTGGGCATTATGTGCGCCGAGCAGCTGGGTGTAAAAACGCTCAGAATCCTCATCAATAGAAACATCAAATTCCATTCCTGAAGTATCGTAAGAGATATTTGATCCCGTAATGCTTCCGTTATTCAAGCCAACCAGAATTCGGGTGATCTCCTCGCGACCCGCTCCCATTTTTGCGACTCGTTCATCATCCCCGTTTAGAATTGCGACATCACCGACCGCTAGATTATCAACGAGCCGGCCTTTTTCTCGGGCAATAACTTCTTGAGATCCAAAGGTTTCTAAATGGGCCACACCTACATTTGTAACCACAGAAATATCCGGCGTAGCGATATCACAAAGTTCCTGAATGTTGCCCTCGTATCGAGCTCCCATTTCAAGAATAAGGATTTGGTGGTGCGACTGGAGATCGTTGTTAATCACCTTACAAATACCCATTGGCGTATTGTAGCTTCCCGGAGTTGAACACACATTAAAGCGCTCTTTCAGTAGATTCCGGACCATAAACTTGGTGCTGGTTTTGCCATAGCTGCCGGTGATGGCGATCACTTTAAGGTCCGGCATGGAAGCCAATTTTTTACGGGCCTGCTGCTTGAATCCATACTGGATGTATAGCTCGATAGGTTTGGTGAGGAGTCCTGAAAGAAGTAAAAAAAACGGGACAATCATGGTGCCGAATGCCCAGCCAAAAACCAGAATAGTGAGGTCATAGTTTTGAAGTCCAGCAAAAAAGTTTGGCAACTGAAGCTGAAGAAAAGGAATCATTCCGGTAAAACCCAGATAGGTAAAAAGAGCCGGAAAGAAAGAGCTAAAAAGGACGAATGGAATCATTAGCCGAATAACCCGAGCCGTATAAACCAGGGGCTTCTTCACTTTTGCAGCTTTATAGTTTGAGACAGATCCAAACCAAAAATAACTGAACACAAAAAAGAAAATGGAAAGGGATGAATAGGTGAAAGTGTCTAAAAACCAATCACTGAAAAGAATAAAAATGAAAATAAAAATATTGAGTATGGCAATGTTTGGCGGGATAACTTTTTCATCCCAATGCCCTTTCATCCACTGCCAAAACTCGTTGTTTTTATAACCTACTTGCTGATAGGTGTGCACAAAAAACCGCATGCGATACCAGGTGTGGCGCAGCATGATGAGACAAAAAAGGACAGCTCCAATATCGAGGAAAAAATGATACCAGTTCAATATATTTGGGTTAGTTTAATCTTACAGATGATATGTATTCACAGGGTTAAAAGGAGGTTAACAAAAGAAACCCTGCTCGAATTTGGTTGATAACCCTCCTATATTCACCGCCACTTAATAAAATTGTTTCAATCAACGCAGCCAAATATATGAAATTAATTATCCCAATGGCCGGACGAGGAACACGAGTTCGTCCACATTCTCACACCGTACCTAAACCCCTTTTACCCGTAGCCGGAACCATGATTGTAGAGCGCATTGTGGAGACTTTTAACCGCACGCTCGATCGTGATATCAGTGAAATTGTGTATATCCTCGGGCCTGATTTTGGGGAAGATATCAAGCAGCCGCTGCGTGAAATGAGTAAGCGGCACAATGCGAAGGCTGTTTTTGAAGTTCAGGCCGAAGCGTTAGGAACGGCTCATGCTGTAGCCTGTGCGAGTGACCACTTAGACGGTGAGGTCATCATTGCTTTTGCGGACACCATTTTTGACAGTGAAGAGCCTTTCGAGTTAGGTAATGCGGATAGTGTTATCTGGTTAAAGAAAGTAGAAGATCCATCCCGATTTGGAGTTGCCGTTTATGAAGGCGACACAATCACCGGCTTTGTAGAGAAACCAAAAGAATTCATTTCAGATTTAGCCATTATTGGCGTGTACTACTTCAAGAGCGGTAATGCCCTAAAGGAGAAAATCGATAAAGTTATTGCTGACGATATGAGAGGCCCGGGTGGGGAATACTTCCTTACGGCGGCTTTGGATATGATGATAAAAGAAGGTAAGGTTTTCAAAACTGCTACCGTTGATGAATGGCTGGATTGTGGAACTCTTCCCGCCTGGCTGGAAACCACCGGACTCATCACCGAAAAGGAATTTGATGGCGTGGATGACAGTAAATATCCGGGATCAACCATTATTCCGCCGGTATTTATAGGTGAAGGAGTTGAAATCGAAAACAGCACGGTTGGCCCCAAGGTAAGTATTGAAGCCAATACGGTGATTAAAAACTCAAAAGTTGAAAACACCATTATCCGCGATCACGCTACGCTGGAAGATGTGGAAACCGAAGGTTCAACCATTGGAGCCCACACGCATCTCAAAAATGTGAAGGGTAAAGTTGATGTCGGCGACCACAGCGCGCTGGATATGGATTAAAGAATATTCAACATTGAATATTGAAGGGAAAGGCTTCGGGGAAACTCGGGGCCTTTTTTGGTTTGCGAGAGATCGATGGACCGAGCGGTGATGGACGATTTGGAGGGTTGGTTTTAGGATGTGAGCTTTTGATTTAATTTCGTACTCGATCTGACCGATTACCGGTCTGATCGATTGAGTAAGGGAGTGATGGTTGGGAAACCCAAGCTTTTTTGTTTTTGAAAAGGTTATTATGCTTTTCTTTGATTGAATAAATACAAATTCATTAAACCCGCGGGATGAACCTAAAATTTAGAATAAAGAAAACCGGCGCTATTTTTTTAGCACTTATTTCTTTGTGTGCACTTACAACTTGTGATAAAAGTACGAGCAGTAGAATAGAGTTTCTGGTTTTAAACAGGTCGACGATGTTACCGATTGAAGGGGTTGAAATTCAGCAAATTGAAGGAAATTTTTCAATAAAAACGGATAGTGAAGGGCTCGCAATATTAAGCGACAGCGATTTAGAAATTCCACCGATAAGTGCCATTTCTGACTCAACAGCATATGCATTTTCTTTTGTACACGAAGACTACAGGCCGCGTGAATTGAATGCCGGTAAAGGTGAATTGATCGTTTATCTGACATCAGACTCATCAAGGAACTACACCTACTCGACTCCCGTGCAGCTGGATGATGGGTTTACAACAGGAAATTTGTCGGATGCCGGTTTTGATACCTCACGGACAAACCGCCTGCTTTCCCGAACCCTGACTAATGGATACCGGGAGTTACACAGTTTGCTCATTTATAAAGATGATAAGCTGGTGCTGGAAGAATATTACTTTGGGAATAACGATACCATTCAGTTTGAGAATAATATCTACAGAGACCGAACTCCGGCACCCATTCAATGGACGAGAAAACAAGAGCATTATGTAGCCTCGGTGAACAAAGCCCTGACCTCGAAGGTTACCGGAATTGCTCTGGATGCTCACGGAGTATCATCTTCAGCAACAATTAAAGAGTACCTACCGGAGTACTCATCCTATTTTGAAAACAATTCAAACAAAGCCGCCCTAACGTTTAACCATGCATTAAATATGAGGCTTGGGTTTCAGTGGAATGAGTGGGGAGGCAGCGATTTGTCTCTGATGTGGAAATCCGATGATTTTGCAGATTATCTGCTCAGTAAAAATAATAACGGTCCCGGATCTTCCTGGGTTTACAACAGCGCAGCACCAAATGTAATACTGAAGGCGCTGGAGAATATGGTAAACGAGCCGATACGAGATTGGGCAGCCACTAATTTTTACGAGCGATTAGGGATTACAGATTATGAGTGGCAAAGCCAGCCGGATGGTTATCCTGAAGGTGCGGCCCGGATGTATATGCGTCCCAGAGACCTGCTAAAAATTGGGGTGCTATATTTAAACAATGGGCGGTGGAATGGAGATCAAGTAGTTCAGCCGGCGTGGGTAGATAAAGTTTTTGAGGAAGGTATAAACACATCTTCGGGTATATATAGCCATGGTTTTTGGCTGCGGGAGCTAAAGGGGAATGCCTACCTCTCTGGGGATGGAGATGGTGGAAATTTCATAAACATATTTCCGGAGCAGAATATGGTTATTGTGATTACACAGGACAATTATTTGGAGTGGCCACTGTATGTAAATCAAGCGGAAGATATGATGGGTAATTACATTCTTCCTGCATTAGAATAGCAGTTTTAAATATGTGAGGCTAGTTGCGGGAATCACATTTATTACGTGATTTGTCCCGAGTTCAAGGAAAAGAGCTGATTTCTGGTCGATAATTTACAATACATCCACCGGGCTTTGGATGTAGTTGCCGCCTTTGTTGATGACGTGTGTATAGATCATGGTGGTTTTAAGGTTTTTATGCCCGAGCAACTCCTGAACGGTTCTTATATCATACCCATTTTGAAGCAGGTGAGTGGCAAAAGAATGACGAAGGGTATGGCAGGACACTTTTTTTTGAGTATCTGCTTTTTCTGCAGCTTTACGCAACTTTCTATTTACCCATGAATTAGAAATATGATATCGGTGTTTTAAGCCTGATCTGGGATCCTGGCTTAAACGAGAGGAAGGAAACAAATACTGCCAATAAATTTTTCTCTCTTCTCCGGGATATTTTTTAGCTAAAGCATCAGGCAACAAGGCTTTTCCATATCCTTTAGAGAGATCTCTCTTGTGTAATTTTTCAACTTGTTGAATTTGATTTTTCAGGGCCGTAGCGCAGTTTTTGGGAAGCAGGGTAACCCGATCTTTTTGGCCTTTACCAGAACGCACCCAGATTTGTTCATAATTAAAGTCGATATCCTGAATCCTGAGGCGTAAGCATTCCGATATTCTGAGGCCTGAACCATACAGTAATTTCAGAATTAACAGGGGTAGTCCGGAAGCATTATTTAAGATTTGTTTAACCTCAGTTGGCGATAATACCACCGGCAACTTTGGCGGCTTCTTTGCTCTTACTAGTTTATCCAGTTTTAGGGTATCCCTATTTAAAATTTCTTTGTACAAAAACACCAACGCGGATAAGGCTTGATTCTGTGTGCCTGCTGCTACATTACGTTCATTTGCTAAATGATTGAGATATTTTTCTACATCCTGATCGGTTAATTTAGAGGGATGCGTTAAGCCAAAATATTTAACGAATCTTACAACCCACCGGGTGTACGCCTGTTCGGTTTTGTAGCTATAATTTCTGCGTCTGATTTCGTGCCTAAGCTGTTCCAATAATTTAGATTTACTCATAACAATATTGAATAAGTAGTTTCTTGTTTTATATTGTTAGAGCGATGAGCAAGTCATTCCTTACAAAAAAAAGGAATGTTATCTGAAGTGATTATCTGTACTCTTCGTCGGATAAAATCCAGAAATGTTGCCCGAAGACTTTTATGAGGGCTTTTTTGTCTTTTATCTGAAGTTAGATATACAGAGCTTGTTCGAATAATAATATGTTATACCCAAAGTTAATTGCCATTAATTATGATTGCAGATAATGTTGAAACGATAGCAAAAGAATTGAATGAACGAGCAGAAAACCATTCAATTGGTAATCTGCAAAAAATTAGAACAAAACTTAAAAACCTTTCTCGGCGCCCTGGGAATAATATTTTTAGTAGCCAGACAACCTTTGAAAATTATGCTTTTCATCATGGTGGAAGAGCTGAACTTCAATTCAATATTGGGTTCGGTCAATCCAATGATAAAACCAGTTTAAGATTTGGAATAGCGTTTTCTTTAAAAACAAGCCAAAGCTTACCTAACATTGATATATTATTGCCAAAAATTAGGCTTTTCAACGAGTTTATTCGTCAGGATTCAGAGCAATATGAAGACATGCGGATGTGGAACAATAAAAATGATCTGAGTAATCAACATGTTCCAAGTCCTATTCCTCCTGAATTTGTTACAGAAGGTAATTTTATCTTCTTGGGTAAGCTAAAGGAAATAGATCAAATTGATTATAATGAAATACTGACCGTATTCGATAGATTATTACCTCTTTATTTATATGTAGAAAGTGATGGTGAATCATATAATTTCGATCATCAATCTGATAATTTTACTTTTGAATTCCGACCTGGCCATACGGAAAAGGCATTATATACAAAAGCAACACCTGCACAAAAAGAGCTTGATGTTAATTTAAATCACAACTTGCTTCAAAAGGCCTTATATAAAAAACTTTCCTCAAAATTTGGTGCTGAAAATGTAGGAACTGAACTTCCTTCCGGTGTAGGAAAGCAAGTTGATTTAATTGTTCAAAATGATGGTGAATATTGGTTTTACGAAATAAAGACATGTACTTCTCCGAGAATATGTTTAAGACAAGCAATCGGGCAACTTTTAGAATATGCTTATTGGCCAGCTTCTCAAGAAGCTAAACGCTTAATCGTTGTTGGAAAATCAGAACTTGACGAAGATGGAAAAGAATATTTATCGAGACTTCGCCAAAAATTTTCACTGCCAATTAGATATGAACAAGTTTCAGTTCAATAAATTTATTTCCTTAAAATTCAGACTCATGAAAATCTTAAAATATATATTAATCGGCTTTTCATTCTTTGCCTTTACAGTAACTCAGGCTTTCGCTCAATCTTACGAAGATTACTTTACAGATTTTGGATCAATGGGTAAAATATCTGAATCCACTGTTTTAGATAAGCCTGATTCCTTCAAAGGAATTGCAGGGCTTATGATAAATTGGGACGGTCAAGGACCATTTGCTACTTTTACTTTTTTCAGCCGAGGTACTTGGAAGTTTACAAATGCCAGTGATGCAACCATTATTACAGATAATCAAAAATTTGAAACGATGTTAGTTCGGCAAGACGAAAGAACTACACGCTTGCCCGGTGGTGGAAATGCTCTTTACTACAAAGAAGAATTTATGATTTTACCATCATTAAAGGAATTTCGTTCAATGGTTTATTCAGAGGAGCTGACTATTCGTATTGGAGACTATGATTTTAGCATCTACCCAGACACCCGAAAAATGTTGAAGATGTTATTCGAAAAGAAGGGATGGAATAAAGAAGAGCCGTAAATTTTGGGTATAACAAGGCGTTTCAAGCGGATTTTAACGTAGCGTTGGTTGCCACTTAGAAGTTTTAGTTCGTTATTGCCGTTGTTAAACATCAACTTGTTAAAACCGCTTAAACGCTGGGTCGTTATGCAGCTAAAAAACTTTTACCAACTCTAAATTAAAAAATTGGGAACCGATTAATGAAAGTAAAACAACTCATCGATTTACTCGAAAAGCATGACCCTGAAACTGATGTATTATGTTACACTGAAGAAGAAGCTCTTTTACCTAAAAGACATGGATTTAGACTTTTTGATATTGAGTCAATTGATAATGTAGAAGCTGAAAAGAGACGTGGCGAAGATCAAGTTCCTTCTTTAAAGTTTGGAAAAAGTGATCTGTCAGAGAAACATGTGATAATCCAGATAATTTCTGAATTTTAATAGAGAGCCATGAAAAAATTATTACCA
>Ga0136600_1000726_pt1 | contig 17166 bp, 16 predicted proteins | sample AntRauMFilla2698_FD_104634 | JGI IMG/M metagenome (GOLD analysis project Ga0136600, IMG submission 104634) | Saline lake microbial communities from Rauer Islands, Antarctica - Metagenome Filla 2 #698 | ecosystem: Environmental > Aquatic > Non-marine Saline and Alkaline > Saline | place...
GCCGAGTGACTCGACGACTCCGGCGAATTCGCGACCCAGCGTGATGGGCGGTGTCAGCGGAAACCGCGAGGTACCCCGACGCACCTTGAAGTCCACGGGGTTCAGGCCCGCGGCACAGAAGCGAATGCGCAGCTCCCCCGGGCCCGGCGGCGGCACCATGACCGACTCGAGGCGCAGCACTTCGGGGCCACCGAAGTCGCGGTAGATCACGGCACGGGCGGCGTGGGCTTCGACAGTCTCGACACTCATGCCACCCAGCCTAGGGATCGCACCCCGCAGGTCGGGACCTTCGCCCCTTACCACCCGAGTGCTGAGCGGGCTGAGATAGGGGGCATCATCACGAGGGCGGAAGGACGATCATGGTCATGGGTTACGGAGCGATCGTAGAGCTCGACACCACCGAGTGTTGGGCGATGCTGAGATCCACCACTCTCGGGCGCATCGCGGTCAGCGCCGCGGACTCGGTCGACATCTTCCCCCTCAACTACGCCGTTGACGGGGAGTCGATCGTGTTCCGCACGGCGCCGGGCACGAAATTGCTCGAACTCGCGATCAACGATCACGTTGCTTTTGAGATCGATGGGCACGACGAGAGCGAGGCGTGGAGTGTCGTCGTGAAGGGCGTCGCCGAGCGCGTGGAACGTCAGAGCGAGATGGATGCGGCCGAAGAACTCGGCCTCACCCCGTGGATTCCGACCCTCAAGTATCGCTGGGTGCGGATCCACCCCACCGAGGTCTCGGGTCGACGGTTTGCACGGGGCGAGGAACCGGAGCGATTCTAGGGCCGGCGTGAGACCAAGTTGTGCCGTCAGCGCGCGGGTTCAGGCGCCGAGGGCGCCGCGCACGATCGAGTCACCCGAGTGCGTCGGGTCACCGTCGAGCGGTTCTTGGCTGATGTCGACGACGGAGTAGCGGTCGAGATCGACGGATCCGGGAACGATGAATTCCCCACTGTCGCCGTCGAGGAGCCCGAGGCTGATGAGCCCGTCGATCTCGGGGGTCAGCAACCACACTTCCCGGAAGCCGTCGCCGGTCGCATTCGCCGCAAGGGACACGCGCAGGACGCGCTCCCCCTCCGATGTCTCAGCGAGTTCGGCCGAGCCTGATGACGTACTCCACGCGGGCAGCGCGTCGAGCTGCGCGGTCGCCAGAAGCTGACCGGCATCGCGTGGGGCGGCCACATTCCACGTGAGTGCGGCACCCACGACGAGCGCCGCGGCCGCAGCGGAGGCGATCGCGGGCGCTATGAAGCGTCGCAGTGACTCTGAGCGGCGATGACGGCGCTGCGCGAGGTCTGCGACCGGGGCCACAGCGTGCGGTCGTACCTCCTCGCTCCCGCCCACGGCGATCGCGTCGAGTTCTGCAGGCAGGTCGAGATCATTCCGGATGCTCTGCCACACGTGCTCAGGAGGCTCCACCAGCTCGGCCTCACCGAGGGAGGATCGAGCCACGGTCACGGTCTCCCGCAGGGCGTCGACTTCGCGACGGCAGTGCGCGCACAGGTCGAGGTGGTCGCTCACGGCGGGGCGGTCGGGACGCTCGCCGAGCGCGAGCAGGGCCGCTGCTTCCGGGTCAAGATGCTTCATGGCTCACCTCCAATCGTCCTCGTAGTTTGGTCAGGCTTCGTCTGATGTGGGATTTCACGGTCCCCACCGGCATCTGCAGTCGTTCGGCGATCTGGGTGTGGGTCAGATCGTCGAAGAACGCCAGATGCACCACCGCTCGCGGCAGAGGGTCCAGCTTGGCCATCTCATCAGCGATGAGCAACCGGTCGGCGATGTCGACGTCTGAGGCCGGCGTGATTTCTTCGTGCGTAAGCGCTGTCACTTGCTCCGTGATCGCCCGTTCACGCCCGCGAGCTGCGTGGGTGTCAGCAATGGTGTGGCGCGTGATGCCGACGAGCCAGGCGCCCAGGGCCGCTCGGGTGGAGTCGTAGCGGTCGCGGCCCTGCCACGCTGCGACGAAAACCTTTTGGGTGACGTCTTCTGCGTCGGTCGAGTCTCCGAGCGAGCGCACGGCGAGCGAGTAGACGAGGGATGCCCACCGCGCGTACATCTCGGCCAGAGCCCGTTCGTCTCCCGCCGAGAAGCGACGCGCGAGCTGCTCTATCGCGTCGTCCGTCGTCGTCGACACCGCTGTGATCCGCCTTTGCTGCTCGCTGACTCGCGGAGCGCTGGAGGCGCCCGTGCGAGTCATCGTAGCCTGCGCGACTGTCACGACACCCTCTCCGCCGTGACGATGTAGTTGTCCTTGTAGCGGCCGACGGCCCAGTCGTATTCTCCACCGCAGGTCACCAGCACGAGGTGGGGGTCGCCCGAAGCAGAGAAGACGCGGTCGAGCGGAACCTCGCCCTTGGAGATGCGTTCTACCGCGCTGACGCGGTAGTCATGGGTGATTCCGGCCTCATCGATCAGCGTGATCGACATGCCCTCGCTCGCGTTCCGCAGCGATCGGAACGGTCCTGCACCCTCGGCGACTGAATCTACGTGGGCCGCGATGACCGTCGAACCCATCCGACTGTCGGGCGCTGAACCGTACTCGTACCATCCGGCGACGAAGGGGCTCACCGGCAACGACATATCGCCGTTGTCTTCGAGTCCGTGCGCCTCGACCCGCATATCGATACCCAGCTCGGGTACAGCAAGCCGGTTGGGTGGCGTCGTTGTCTGGCGCAAGAGGTCGAGTGTCGAGACCGCGTCGACGAAAGGCAACTTGACCACCGTGTTGCGCTCGGAAGAGATCCGCTCCCGAGCCTCAACGGACCCGAGAGCGGAGCATCCAGAGAGAAGCAGAAGGCTGGCCATGGTGAACCCGATCGTCCGGGCCAGCCCTCCGCTTCGGCTCATAGTCGTCACTACGCCTTAGCGCTGTGCCGACACGGTCTGGCGACGGGCGAGGAAGCCCGCTGCTGCGAGGACCATGAGGAGGAGCGCTGCTCCACCCACTGCCCAGCCGAGGCCGGAAGCGCCCTCGTCAACGAGTCCAGCACTACCGGCGGGCACGCCGTCGGGAGTGGTCAGGCCGCTGATGGTGAAGACGACAGCGGAGAATTCGCTGTCAGCGTTGGGTCCGAAGGCGTGCACGAAGATGTTCGTGCCCGCGGGCAGCGTGACGTCGCCGAGGTTGATCGCTTCGGTAGCGCCCTCCGGGCCAGCAGTGACGGCCGGGTAGGTCGCGGCAGGCAGCTCAAGAACGCCCTCGTCGGGGTTCGACAGCGGGCCAGCAATCGAGTCGCCACCGGCGAACACGTTCACCGCGCCCACGTTGGCGGTGTGGCGAACAGTGATGAGACCGTTTCCGATCTCATCGACCGTCAGCTGGTTCTCGAAGACGCTGACCGTGAAGGTTCCATCAGCGTCGTTGGCCGGGTGAGCGACCACGGTGTACGAAACGCCGGCCTCGAGCGTGAGCGCGTCGTCGAAGACAGGGTCTCCACCACCCTCGGGGGTGATGACGACGTCGTACGAGCCGGGGGCGAGGTCGCCGAGCGCGGCGACGCCGACGTTCGGGTCAGCCAGGCCGGGGCCCGCTGCGACGCCCGGGGGGACGCCGGGAAGCTCGATGGCCCCATCGGCGATGTCGATGTCGACGGTCACGCCGGGGAAGGCGTGCACGATGTAGACGTCAGCGGTGTCGTCGGTGACGGCGTTCGCCGGTGCGGCGAGGCCGACGGTGGCGAGGGTGGCAACACCCAGGCCAGCGAGAATTCGGTTGCGCATGGTTCCTCCTAAATTGAATGACCCCGAAGGGTGATGCCCCACGTCGGGGCACCAGGCAGGAATGCCTTCACTCATCACTTCCCGTGAAAGACCGCATTCGGATGCGTCTGAAGCTGGCAACTGACTGGGAACAGTGCGAGCGCGGTGATCGTCGTCAGGTGAGGATGGCCGAGTAACTCGTGACCGTCAGGGCGAGGCCCGCGACCCAGAGGACGAGGTTGACCGCGCCAGCAGCGAGCCCCGCGACCGCGAGGGCTCGACCGCGCAGGGCGGCGTGAGCGGTCTCCCGCACGGCGCGCGCTCCGAGGAGGCCACACACCACGAGAAGCGCGGCGTTGCCGACGAAGACGATCGTGAGCGTCGTGACCGACGGCGCCCACGCTCCCTCCGGCCGCCCCGCATTGATGGCCTCGACGGCCTGGAGGCCGAACGTCGTGGCGAGAACATTGCCGGCGATCGAAACGAGTAGCGGGGCAATGCCCGTCACGAGAGTCCATACGGCGGCAACGCTCACCGACGGTTCTGGGATCGATCCGGGGGCGATGCGCGAGGGCACGTCGGGCGCCGAGGTGTCGGTGTGCGGCTCTGATTCGGGCTCGGGCTCCGGCTCGGGCTCCTGCTCGGGCTCGGGTTCCGGCTCCGGCTCGAGCTCTGGCTCGGGCTCCGCATCCGGCTCCGGCGTCATCTCAGGGGCTGTAGCGGCGTCAGCGACCTCGAGAACCTCCGACGGCGAGGGCGCGACGTCGACTGCGGCATCGACGTGACGGACCGGCGTCGCCGCCACGGCTGTGCCGCAGCGCGTGCAAAATCTCGCGCCCGTGCGCAGCGGCGACGAGCAGGCGACACAGTTCTCCATGCTCACGTCACTCTCACTCATCGCGCCCCGTGCACGCGCCCGTGTGGCGCTGCGGTCAGGCTAGCAATGCGATGCCCCTTGACGGACCCTCCCAAGAGGGGGACTATGGCGATAGATCAACTCGCCGCCCAGGCGCGCCGGAGGCATCGCCCCGCCACTGGGCGGCGAGTCTGTTAACGGCTGATCCTCCCGGAGCATCGCGCCAGCAGCCCCCGGCCCTTAGCCCGCGCGCAGAGCGTGCCGCGACCGCGCAACGGCCGCGAGCAGAACGGCCTCGTCCTGGGCGGCTCCGATCGCATCACGGTCACCGAGGATGCGCTGACGCGCGTAGGCGAGGCGGGTCGCGTCGCTGATGAAGGTTGTCATCAATCGCGACGCGCCATGGCGTCGAGCCCACGCGTGAGCCTGTCTGCGCCCCGCAGAGGTCGCGATCATGGCGACCTCCTGCGGGTGCAACCACCCAGCCTCGGCATACTCGGTCAGCCGAACCGCCGTCAGTCGTTTCTCTTGCGCGCGGAGCAGAGCGACCACGCCGATCGCGATGAGGAACATCGGCACCTGCACGAGCACGTAGTAGCCGTAGAAGTCGCCGACGAAGAACAGTGCTCCGTTCCAGAACGCGTGCAGCAGCACGGCGGGCACGAGACCGAGCAGGAAGTAGCCGAGCACTCCGAAGGCCCCCGTGCGCTGCGCCGCAAAGCCCACCGCCGCTCCGAGGCACGCCGAGAACATCACGTGGGCGAAGGGTGACATGATGCCGCGCACGAAGAACGTCTCCACCGTGGTGGCCGTCGAGCCGTCCATGAGGGCCTGACCGAAGTACAGAATGTTCTCGGTGAAGGCGAAACCTCCCGCGACCCACGCCGCGTACACGATGCCGTCAACCGGTCCATCGAAGTGGCGTCGCACTGCCCAGAAGAGAATGAGCACTCCCAGACCCTTGCCGACCTCCTCCACGATGGGTGCCTGAATGGCGGCAGAGAAGAAGTCGTAGCCGGGGCCCGGGCCTCCGGCCGCCGCGATCACGTTCTGAATCTCGGCGTCGACGGCGAGCGCGATGAGCACACTCGCCCCTGCGCCCCACAGGAAGGCAAACACGAGCGCACCGCGCGGTTCCGGTTCCCACCGATCGACCCAGCGGATGCCCGCGAACACGATCGCAAGGGGCACGAGGGCGAGGACCGCCCCCACGACGACGCCCGTCGTGCCCAGCCCGACGATGAGATACGCGAGTACGAACAGCATGATGAGTGCGAGCGCGATGAAGCCGACGACCGCGAGCACCGTCAGGAGCGGGCGACGGCGTGGCGGCGGTGTCGCCAACCCGGCACGAGCGACACCGACGGTCTCAGCCCGGACCTCATCCGGAGCCCTCGAGACGGGCGGGGCCGAGACCTGACCGTGGCCCGTCGCGGTGTAGTCGGGCACGGGTCGAGTGTCGGTCATGAAGGCCACTGTACTGGCGTGAATCGTGCGTCACGGAAGCCACAGTGATGTCCGATTTCCGCTGGTGACCACTCTGCCCACCTGCCACTCTTGGCTCATGACCATCCTCGATGCCGACCGCTGCTACCGAGCGCTCGAGGCCCGCGACGCGCGCTTCGACGGGCAGTTCATCGCGGGAGTCCACACCACCGGCATCTACTGCCGCCCGAGCTGCCCCGCCACGACGCCGCGGGCGCGCAACGTTCGCTTCTACCCGACCGCGGCGGCCGCCCACGAAGCGGGTCTGCGGGCCTGCAAGCGGTGCCAGCCGGACGCGACGCCAGGAAACCCCCAGTGGAACCTTCGCGACGACCTCGTTGCCCGAGCGATGCGCTTGATTCTCGACGGCGTCATCGAGCGCGAGGGCGTCGGCGGGCTCGCGAGTCGGCTCGGGTACAGCACACGGCACCTCACGCGGGTGATCAGCGCCGAGCTCGGGGCAGGGCCGCTCGCTCTTGCCCGCGCGCACCGCGCTGAGACCGCCCGAACGCTACTCGCCGGCACCGAACTGCCCACCGCGCAGATCGCGTTCGCGAGCGGGTTCCGCAGTATCCGCCAGTTCAACGACACCGTGCGTGAGGTGTACGACCTCAGCCCGAGCGGCCTACGAGCGCTCACGCGGCGCGGAGCTGCCGCCGCCGCACCGCACGCCGAGCGCGAGGCAGCGGGAGGAACGATCACGCTGCGGCTCGCGGCACGGGCACCGTTCGATGGTGCTGGAATCCTGCAGTACCTGCGGACGCACGCGATCGACGGTGTCGAACACGTCACCGACGACGGCGTAGAACGCTGGATTCGACTGCCAGGTGGGGACGCCCTGGTGCGCCTCTGGCTCGACGACGAACGCCCGGGCGTGCGCTGCACCGCGACGCTCGCCGCGCTGAGTGATGTCGGCCCGCTGACGGCGCGTATTCGGCGCTGGTTCGACCTCGACGCCGATGCCAGCGGTATCGACGACGCCCTGGGGCAGGATGCCCTGCTCGGGCCGCTCGTCGCCGCGACCCCCGGCATGCGCATTCCCGGCGGGCTCGACGCCGCGGAAACCCTCGTGCGCACGATGGTCGGGCAGCAGATCTCCCTGTCCGCGGCGCGCACCGTGCTCGGCCGCATCACGCGCGAGATCGCCGAACTCGACGGTGCGCCCCACCTCGAAGGCGCGGTGCACCCCTTTCCCTCCCCCGCCGCACTCGCCGAGCACGGCGCTCAGGTGCTGCGCGGGCCGGGCAGTCGCGTGCGGGCCATTCTCGCGGTGAGCGAGCAGCTCGCGAACGGCGAGCTCGTCCTCGATATCGGCATGCCCGCCGACGAGTTGCGCGCACGGCTGCTCGCCCTGCCGGGCGTCGGTCCCTGGACGGCCGACTACGTCGCTCTGCGTGTTCTGGGCGCTCCCGACATCCTGCTCTCGACTGACCTCGTGCTGTTGGGAGCCCTGCAGCGACGTGGCCTCGCCAGGACCGCACGTGAGGCGACCACCCTCGGCGAGCGTTGGGCACCGTGGCGCAGCTACGCGACGCTGCACCTCTGGCGCGATGCTGCCCTCAGTTCTCGGGCGGCACCATAGGCAGCACGATCGCGCCCGTGGGCGGCACGACACCGCTCAACCGCTCGGGCGACAACACCTTCGCGATCTCGGCCTCGGTCATGAGACCTCGATCGATCACGAGCGTGCGCACGGGCACCCCCGAGCTCAGCGCCTCATAGGCGAGGGCTGCCGACTTCTGGTAGCCGATGTACGGGGTGAGCGCCGTGACGACCCCGACACTCGACTCGACCATGGCGGTGAGGCGCTCCTCATTGGCCGTGATGCCGTCGATGCAATTGAGGCGCAGGGTGCGGCACGCGTTGGTCATCCAGGCCAGCGACTGCAGGATGCTCGACGCGATGACCGGCTCGAAAGCGTTGAGCTGCAGCTGTCCGCCTTCGGCATCGGCCGTCACCGTCGCATCGGCGCCGATGATGGAGAACGCGACCTGGTTGACGACCTCAGGGATCACGGGGTTGACCTTGCCCGGCATGATGGAGCTGCCCGCCTGGCGGTGAGGCAGGGCGATCTCGCCCAAGCCCGCCTGCGGCCCGCTCGAGAGCAAACGCAGGTCGTTGCAGATCTTCGAGAGCTTGACGGCCGCCCGCTTGAGCGTGCCCGAGACGGTCATGAAGACCCCGGTGTCACTCGTCGCCTCGATAAGGTCGGGCGCCGTGACCATCCGATAGCCGCTGATGTCGCTCAAGTGAGCGCGCACCGACTCGGCGTACCGGTAGTCGGCGGTGATACCCGTACCGATCGCGGTGGCGCCCATATTGATCTCATTGAGCCAAGGAATGATCTCGCCGAGGCGCTCCTGGTCTTCTCCGAGGGTCGTCGCAAACCCGCGGAACTCCTGCCCGAGCGTCATGGGCACGGCATCCTGAAGCTGCGTGCGCCCGACCTTGAGAATCTGCGAAAACTCCCGACCCTTCGCCGCAAAGGAATCAATGAGCAGCGCGTGCTCGTCGAGCAGACTGCGCAAGCTGAACACCATCGCGAGCTTGATCGCGGTGGGGTAGACATCGTTGGTCGACTGACTGCGGTTGACATGGTCGATCGGGTGAAAGCTCTCGTAGTCGCCCTTGGGCAGATTCATGAGCTCGAGGCACCGATTGGCAATGATCTCGTTCGCGCACATGTTCGTGCTCGTGCCCGCACCGCCCTGCAAGACCCCCAGCACGAACTGCTCGTGCCAGTGACCCTCGATGATCTCTTGGCAGACCTCGTCAATGAGGTCGGCACGCTCGGGGCGCAGTACGCCGATCTCCTTGTTCGCTCGCGCCGCAGCCTGCTTGACCATCGCGAGAGCGATCACGAGATTCGGGTGGTTCGAGAGTGCGCGACGCGTGATGGGAAAGTTGGTGAGCGCCCGTGCCGTGTGGATACCCCAGTAGGCGTCGGCGGGAATCGGCATCTCGCCGAGGGAGTCGTGCTCGACGCGCATCTCGCGCGGGGCATCCTCGTCTTCGTCCATGCCGGGGCGGTAGATCGGCTCCCCGTCGTCGCTCGTTCGAAAGCTCGGAGCGGGACCAGTGGTGCGCACCATGTGATCACTTCCTCTTCCGTGTGGGTCGGGGGCGTCAGGGCGGCGGCGAGCCTCACTCTAGCCCTTGGTAGGGTCTGGAGGTGCCGAGATTGCTACCCCTTGCGCGCGCCGTCGAGCTCGCAGCCCACAACGTCTCCTCGGGGGGCGGACCCTTCGGTGCTGTCATCGTGATGCCGGATGGCGCCGCGGTCGAGGGCGTCAATCGAGTCACCCGCGACAACGACCCCACGGCACACGCCGAGGTCGTCGCGATTCGGGCCGCAGCAACACACCTGGCCTCGTACGACTTGCGCGGGTGCACGCTGTACAGCTCGTGCGAGCCCTGCCCGATGTGCTGTGCTGCGGCACTCTGGGCGCGCCTTGATCGGGTCGTCTACGCCGCAGATCGGCACGATGCGGCCGCGGCGGGGTTCGACGATTCGGCCTTCTACGCCCTCTTCGAGCAGCCGAGCGGCACATGGCCGACCCCCGTGCAGCAGGACGCCATCGGCGAGCGCCTTGCACCCTTCCGCGCCTGGCAAGAGTTCGACGGCCGCACGGAGTACTAGGCGCACCGAGTACTAGGCGCACGGAGTACTAGCCGACGCTGCTGGATTCCCGGAGGCGCACGCGCGCGGTGACGAGCTCGTCGGGCACCGCGGTGTGCGAAATGACGAGGACGGCGCGGTCTCCCCCCACCGCCCCCAGAAGTTCGATGAGGAGCGACTCTGCACGCTCGGGGTCTACATTCGCGGTCGGCTCATCGACGATGAGGAACGGGGCCGTGCTCAGGAGGGCTCGCGCGAGTGCGATCCGCTGGGCTTCGCCCCCCGAGACCAGGCGCCCACGCTCACCGACCGGTGCGTCCAGCCCCCCTCGGCTGTGGCACCAGCCGCCCAGGCCGACCCGGTCGAGTACCGCAAGCAGGTCCTCGTCGGTCGCCGTGTCCCGGGCGAACAACAGGTTTTGCCGGATGCTCTCATCGAAGAGATGCGGGCTCTGCTCGCATAAGACGACGTGCCGTCGCACCTCATCGGGGTCGAGAGATCGAGTGTCCACACCGTCGAGCAAGTAGTGCCCGTCGTGATCGAGAAACCGCACGAGCACGTGCGCCAGCGTCGACTTGCCGACCCCGCTGGGGCCCTCGACGACGACGCGATCGCCCGGTGCCAGATCGAGGTCCAGGGGCGCGAGCGCGGGGCCCTGCGCCCCCGGCCACCGCGCGCTGACGCCACGCAGTCGGAGCGCCGACGGAACCGTGGACAGCGACCCCCCGTGTTCAGAGGGTTGCGGCAGCTCAGCCGGAACCTCACGGGGCACCACGGTCGCGATGCGGTCGGCGCTGGAGCGCACCCGCCACCACGATGACACCGCCAACGGCAAGGCGGCCGTCACCTCGAAGACGGCGAGCGGCACGAGCACCAGCAGCGCGAACACGGGGCCGCTGAGTTGCCCGGCACCCACCGCGCCCCCCATCGCCAGCATCGTGCCCAGAACCGCAGCGCCTGCCCCCACCGTGAACAACACCGCGACGCTACCGGCTGCCGCAGCCTGCCGGGACTGGGCTCTCCGGAGCTCGGAATCCAGCGCCATCAGCTGGTCTCGACGCTCGCCATCGGCGCCGAAGGCACGCAACGTCTCCCACCGGGTGACGTACTCCAGCACCGCGTCCGTGAGCCGAGCGCGCAAGGGCGCGATGCGCGCGTCACTCGTGCGGCTGAGGGCGAGCAGTATCAGCAGGGCGCACCCGATCGTCATCACGAGTGCGCCGGTGAGGATGATCGCCGCCGTCGGAGAGAGCCACGCGACACCCACCACGGCAAGCCCGGCGACAACTCCGCCGCTCACCAGCGGCTGCACGACACGGAGCGGCAGATCCTGCAGCGTGTCGACATCGCGCACGAGCGTTGTCAGCAGGTCACCGCGCCGCACGCCGCGCAGCCCGTCCGGCGCGACGGGCAACACACGGCGAAAGATCGAGACACGCAGCGTCGACAGCGTGCGGAAGGCGGCATCGTGGGAGGCCATGCGCTCGAGGTACCGAAACACCGCGCGCCCGAGGGCGAAGGCGCGCACCCCGACGATCGCGAAACCCAAGAACAGGATGGGTGGCTGTTCGGCCGCACGCGCAATGAGCCAGGAGGAGGTCGCCAGCAACGCCACGGCGGAGCCCGCTGCGAGCACACCGAGCGCGAGCGCGGGCAGCATCGCCCGTGAGGGTGGAAGAGCCGCCCGCAGCACGGGTCGGCGACTCTCGCGGGTGGCGCGGGCCGACTCGCTCATGCCGGTGCCCCCGCGTGGAGAGCCAGGTCGACGTGCACATCGGCACCCACCACCGCGGCCACCCGGTGCGACACGAGGATGACGAGCCATCCCTCGTCGGCGAGCGCTCGCACCCCCGAGAGCACGACAGCCTCCGTCGCCGGGTCGAGCGCCGACGTGGGCTCGTCGAGCACCACGATCGGGCACTCGCGCTCACGCGCCCGGTAGACGGCACGCGCCAGGGCAAGCCGCTGCGCCTGCCCGCCCGAGAGGCCCTCGCCCGCGGGCCCGAGCACCGTGTCGCGCGGCAGGGCGGCGAGAGCAGCCCATCGCAGAGCATCCTCGATGAGGGCGGGGTCACGCACGCTCGAACCGAGGGCGACCACATCATCGAGCGAGCCCCCCGTGAGCTCTGGACGCTGACCTGCCCACGCGATCCGCGCGGCGCGCTCTGCCGCTGGGGTCACGACACCGTTGATGAGAACCTCGCCCTCCGCGTCGTGCAGGCCGAGAATCGCGGCGACTAGCGACGACTTGCCTGTGCCGCTGGGGCCCGTGATCGCCACCACCGTTCCCGCCTCCCACTCGGCATTGAGTCGATCGACGACCACCCGATCTCCGCGACGCACCGTGAGCTCGCGCAAAACAAGAGCGGCGCGATCCCGACCCGCGCTGCGGGGAGCAGACACCGCCGCGGCAGACACCGCCGCGGCAGGCGCAGGCGATGGGGTCACGGGCGTCCGGGACTCCGCTGCCTCACCGCTCTCGAGCACCCCCAGCACATCGTCGGCAGCGGCGATACCCTCCGCAGCAGCGTGATACTGCGCACCGACCTGCCGCAGCGGAAGATACGCCTCGGGCACCAGGACGAGCACGAAGAGCCCCAGGGCGAAGGCGATATCGCCGTCGATGAGACGCACCCCGACCGACACAGCGACCACGGCGACCGACAGGCTCGCCGCGAGTTCGAGCGCGAAACCGGAGAGGAACGACAGCCGCAGAACCTTCATGGTGCGCCGGCGGTACTGCTCGGTCACCGACGCGATGCGCTCAACCTGTCGGTGCTGGCGGCCGAACAGCATGAGCGTCGAGAGCCCCTGGACGACCTCGAGAAAGCCCTGCGAGAGCGTGCCGAGAGCCTCCCACTGCCGACGCTGCATCGCCTGCGTCGCCATGCCGATGAGGATCATGAACAGCGGGATGAGCGGCAGGGTCAGAATCACGGCGATCCCCGTCGCCAGATCCGCCGTGAGCAACGCGATCACCACGAGCGGGGTCGCGACGCCGGTGAGAATGAGCTGCGGGAGGTACCGACCCACATAGCCGTCGAGAGCGTCGAGGCCCTGGCCGACGAGCGTCGCGATGCGGGAACTCGGCCAGGCCGCCAACACCCGCGATCCGCCACGGTCGAGAGCGTCGATCACGCGTCGACGCAGCTGGCTCTTGACGATCGCAGCCCCCCGCACGGCGAGAGAATCCAGCAGCGCCTGCGTGAGAGTTCGGGCGAGGATGCTCAGGGCCGTCGCCGCGATGAGGGGCAGCACCTGCTCGAGCGGGTCCTGGGCGATGAGGCCCGCAACGCTGTGCGCGACGAACCAGCTGAACGCGATGATGCTCGCCGTGTGCGCGACGGCGACCACCGAGCCGACGACGAGCAAGGAGCGGGCCGCCGACGCGGCGCGCAGCAGTCGGGGGTCGAGGGGTTTCAGTGCGCCGCCACCGGAATCGACTCGCGGGTGAGGCGGCGCCGGAACACCCAGTAGGTCCAGCCCTGGTAGAGCAGAACGAGGGGCATCATGAGCACCGCGACCCAGGTCATCACCTGCAGCGTGTACTCGGTGCTCGACGCGTTGGCGATCGTGAGGCTGAAGGCGGGGTCCGTGGTGGACGGCATGACGTTGGGGTACATTCCCGCGAGTATTGTGCCGACCGCAAGGGCGATCGTGGTGGCCATGAGACCGAACGCCCAGCGCTCACGACCCACCGCGTTGGCGACCCAGGAGCCGATGAGGGCAACCGCGGCGCCCGCCGCGAGAGACACCAGCAACGGGAAGTGCGCGACCCCGAGATGCTGCGCCACCGTCCAGACGAGGAAGGCCGCGGCGACCACGATCGTGAGCAGTCCCGAGCGCTTCGCGAGAGCACGGGCCCGCACGCGCAGGTCGCCATCGGTCTTGAGGGCAACGAACTGCACGCCGTGCGTGAAGAACAGCAGCAGGGTCGTGAGGCCTCCCAGCAGCGCGTAGACGTTGAGCAGATCGAACAGCGAGCCCGTGTAGGTGCCCGACTCGTCGATCGCGACGCCCTGGACGATGTTGGCGAAGGCGACCCCCCACAGCAGGGCGGGCACGGCGGAGCCGACCACGATCATCCCGTCGAACCACGCCTTCCACCGAGGTGACTTGCCCAGGCGGCGGTACTCGAACGAGACTCCGCGCCCGATGAGGGCGAGCAGAATGAGCAGCAGCGCCAGGTAGAAGCCGTCGAACAGCGTTGCGTACCAGTACGGGAAGGCGGCGAACAGCGAGGCCCCCGCGACGATGAGCCAGGTCTCGTTAAGATCCCAGACCGGACCGATGGTGTTGATCATGACGCGCTTGTCGGTGTCGTCCTTCGCGAGGAAGGGCATCGACATGCCCACGCCGAAGTCGAAGCCGTCGAGCACGAAGTAGCCGATGAAGAAGACTCCGACGATACCGAACCAGAGAAGTGCGAGATCCATGATGTGTGCTGTCTTTTCGAGTGCTAGTAGACGGTCGCGAGGGTGCGCGGGTCAATCGAGCCGTCGCCGGTGTCGTCGGCGTCGTACTTCGCCCAGTCGTTCGGCCCCTCGACGGCGGCCTTGACGATGAGCTTGAACTCGACGACCGCGAGGGCGCCGTAGATGAGTGTGAAGGCGATGAGCGAGATGAGCACTTCAAGCCCGGTGACGCCCGGCGACACGCCATCCTCGGTCTTCATGAGGCCGAAGACGATCCACGGTTGTCGGCCCATCTCGGTGAAGATCCAGCCCATGAGGCTTGCCACGAGGGGCAGCGGTGCCGACCAGATGGCGACCTTCCAGGCCCATCCAGCGGGGGTGCGGCCCTTGCGGGTCAGCCACAGGCCGACGACTGAGACGAGGGCGGCCAACGCGCCGAGACCGATCATCCACCGGAAGCTCCAGTACGTCACCCAGATGATCGGGGTGTAGTCGCCGGGGCCGAACTCGGTCTGGTACTGCGCCTGCAGGTCGTTGATGCCCTCGACCGTGCCCATGAAGTCGTGCGTCGACAGGAACGAGAGCACGTAGGGAATGCGGATCGAGAACAGCTCGCTCGAACCGTCGGGCGTGCCCCACGTGAAGATCGAGAAGGATGCTCCCGCCGTGGTCGTGTAGAGCGCCTCGGCTGCCGCCATCTTCATCGGCTGGGTCTCGACCATGATGAGGCTCAGCTGGTCACCCGTGAGGGCAACTCCCGCGAAACACACGATGTTGGTGATGAGCCCGAAGCGCAGGGCCGTGCGCATCTCATCGACATGCTGATTGCGCGACAGGTGGAAGGCCGCGACGGCAACGACGACGACCGCCGCAAACATTGTTGCGGCGAAGATCGTGTGCGGGAACTGGGCGAGAGCCACCGGGTTGGTCAGCACAGCGACGATGTCGGTGAGCTCGGCCCGGCCGCGCTCCTCGTTGATCGTGAAGCCGACGGGGTTCTGCATGAAGGCGTTGGCGGCGAGGATGAAGTAGGCCGAGAGGATGGTGGAGACAGCCAGAGCCCAGATCGTCGCGAGGTGCAGCTTGGCGGGCAGCTTGTCCCAGCCGAAGATCCAGAGGCCGATCATGGTCGCCTCGAGGAAGAACGCGAGCAGGCCCTCCATCGCGAGCGGGGCGCCGAAAACGTCGCCGACGAAGCGCGAATAGTCGGACCAGTTCATGCCGAACTGGAACTCCTGCACGATGCCCGTCACGACCCCCATCGCAAAGTTGATGAGGAAGATTTTGCCGAACAGGCGCGTGAGGTGCAGGTACTTCAGCTTCCCCGTGCGCACCCACGCCGTCTGCATGATCGCGACGAGGACGACCATGCCGATCGTGAGCGGAACAAAGAGGAAGTGGTACAGAGTCGTGAGTCCGAACTGCCAGCGAGCCAGCAGCAGAGGATCAAGCCATTCGACCACGGGTGAGGCGACCTTCCGCGAGGAGAGAGGGGGACCCTTCGACACTAGGGAACCCCCCCGACGCCGCGAAAGGGGTCAAAGGTCCCGACTCGGACGAGGAGGTCCCAGCAGCTCAGCGGTCGGCGTCGCTAGGCTCGCGAACGTGAATGAGCTGCTCGATGACCTGCTGGGGCTCGTGCAGGCCGTGGACCCCGTGCTGCGCACCGCGCTCGCCGGCGTGTTCATCTTTCTCGAGACCACGATCATGCTCGGGCTCATCGTGCCCGGTGACACCGTCGTGCTTGTCGCGAGCACCGCCGTCGACTCGCCCGTGGAGTACTTCGCGCTCGTGGCGACAGTGATCGTGGGTGCGCTCGGTGGCGCCTCGGTGGGCTTTTCGATCGGACGTTTCTTCGGCCCGCGGCTGCGCAGCTCGCGACTGGGCGCGCGCATCGGGGAGAAGAGTTGGCGTCGCGCCGAGAACTTCCTCGATCATCGCGGCGGCATCGCCGTCTTCGTGTCGAGGTTCCTCCCCGTGCTGCACTCCCTGACACCGCTCGTCGTCGGCATGAGCACCCTGCGCTACCGGGTCTTCATGCTCTGGCTCACCCCGGCCTGCATCATCTGGGCCTTCGCCTACGTCTCGGTGGGCTCCGCTGCAGCGGAGGGGTATCGCGCTCTCTCCGACCAGCTGAGCTTCGCGGCCTACTTCTTCGTCGCGGCCATTCTGGGGTTCTGGTTGCTCGTCTTCGCGGTTAAGAAGTTGCTCGACCGCTATGTCTCTCGCTTCGCAGACCGCCCCGGCGACGGTGACGCGACCACGCCCGAGGACTAGGGCGGTGCGTCAGCCTGGCCTAGAGGCGACCCGCGACGACAGCGGTCACGCTACGACGAGCCTCCGCGAGGAGGGTGTCATCGCCTCCTGACGACCGCGCGAAGGCGCGTGCCACGAGCGAATCCGCGACCTCGAGGGCCGAGGCGATCGTGAGGCGAAGCTCGGCGGAATCGTGGAGGTCAAAGCGCGCGACGAGGGACTCGCTCACCGTCGTCGCGACCTGAGCCATGGCTGGCTCCTCCGTCATCGGAGGACGCAAATCAAGCACGTCGCCCGCACGCAAAGAGCGGAAACCCGGCTCGGTGCGGAACAGCTCAGTCGTGACGTCGACAAGGCCCAGCAGGGCATCCACTGCGGAAGCGTGTTCGGCTCTGGCGAGCTCATCAGCCACGCGAGACATCAGGCGGTCGAGGTTACGCCCCGCGAGTGATTGCAGTACGGCAATACGGTCGGGAAAATAGCGATAGACCGTGCCGATAGAGGCCCCCGCCCGATCAGCGACCATCGCGGTGGTCAGCTTCTCGTACCCAATCTCGTCGATCACGGCGGCGGCCGAATCAAGCAGAGTGGCGAGGCGAGCAGTGCTTCGCGCCTGTACGGGTTCGTTGCGAATGACCGCTGTTCCGCCGAGATGAACGGTGAGGGTATCTGTGTTCGACACGATGGGGTCCTTTCTGTCGACCGATGCCAAGAATAGCGCTCCACATGAGGAAACCGTGCGACATTCTCAGGGAGGAGAGTGCAGTGCGACTCAACACTGCTCAGCGGGAGGGATCGCGGGCCCGCTCTGACAGACTAGGCACGTGACGGCCGACA
>Ga0136600_1000727_pt1 | contig 17155 bp, 9 predicted proteins | sample AntRauMFilla2698_FD_104634 | JGI IMG/M metagenome (GOLD analysis project Ga0136600, IMG submission 104634) | Saline lake microbial communities from Rauer Islands, Antarctica - Metagenome Filla 2 #698 | ecosystem: Environmental > Aquatic > Non-marine Saline and Alkaline > Saline | place...
GAGGGCATGGGTTTTTATTTTGCCAAGCCCACCACATTTAAGGAGCCGATGTTTTCAGTTGAACAAGTGGACTACTATGCCGTAGACCATACGCCAAGTTACTTATGGGAAAGTGCATCAAGATCAATTTCTGCCGCTTTGATTGTCCATCTCCCAACTGTTCTGGCAGGAGAGGAAAGATGGGAAAAAGATGCGACCGTACATCGAGCAATAAACGTCAATCATGGAGTTGTTCAAAAGGATGAAATACTTCGGTTCCAAAATCGGGCGCTTGGATATCCTCATTCGGCAAACTAAACGATCATTGATTTTAAGAGCCAAAGTTTGTCTTACTCGTTCGTATATACTGCGATCATTTTCGTATTCAATTTATAAAAATCATGAATGATAGCAATAGGCGGTATTTGGCTGAGATATAAACCTCCACCTTCTCCCATTTTCGGCATAGAGAGATAATTCAGGACTAGCAAGTTTGTCAAAGTTAAAACCTCCAAGGTCTTTATCTACGCGGAAAGAGACCTTGGAGATTTGGGTAGAAAAACGGCTTAAATACTTGGAGGTCTATTCCTTGTTTTTTAAAAGTCGCTTCCCAAAACTGGCGCAAGCTTTCAGCTCATTATCATTAACACAAGCCTTAAAAGATGTGGTTTTTGTTTCCTAAAATCAACGATGGGTTTGATTTTTGACGAATTAAGGAATATTCATTTTAGATGTTAGGTGTAGGATGTTCGAAACAAACACTGTGATATAAACTCATAATTCTTCCTATTTTCAGTATAAAGTAACTTTCTATGGGTTCCCAACCCTTGGAGAGTTGAGCCATTTTTAAAAGAGGATTTTAATGATTCTTTTCATAAAAGAAAGTAGTCTGAGCGATTAAAAGGACTTGGCGTGATTTTTAGCGCCATGTTGGCGAAGAGAGGAAGTGAACTTTTCTGTTGATCTCAAGTTAAAAGAAGCAAACAACTTAACTATGAAAAAGAATCTATTCGTATCCTTATTTGCAATAATATTGATGTTTTCTGCGCAGGCAGAAGATGATTTAAAGGCAAAATTCAAAGTCGGAAACCTCGAAATCAAAGCCATGAATGCCTTAGACTTTGGGCCAGAAGGTATCTTATTTATTGGTGATAGTGAGAATGGAAAAGTGTTTGCCTTAGACACTAAAGACTCCAAAGCCAATGCCGAAGCGGCCGATTTTAATATTTCAAGTATCGATCAAAAAGTAGCGGAGCTGTTGGGAACCACTCCAGAAAATATGACTATTTCAGATTTGGCTGTCAATCCTATCTCTAAGTCCGTATACCTTGCCGTTACGCACACCAATGGCAGCAGTGTTCTGGTGAAAATAGAGGACAATGAGCAAATGTCGGTAGTTGATCTCAGTCAGGCCTCTTTTGATGAGCAATCTTTAGAGGATGCCGTAGCAGTGGATGCCAAAGATAGGAGAGGAAGATCGCTACGCAAGTGGGCTATCTCTGACCTCAACTACAGCAATGGCAAAGTCATGCTGACGGGTCTTTCCAACAAAGAATTTGGCTCTACCTTTCGCGCTATGCCTTTTCCATTCGATGGAGATCAAAAAATGAGTTCTTTAGAAATCTACCATGCGGCTCATGGACAATATGAAACAGACTCTCCGATCAAGGCATTTACGACTGCAACTATGGCTGGTAAAGATTATGTGGTGGCGAGCTACACTTGCACGCCACTTGTTATATTCCCAGCATCTGACTTAAGGGCTGGTGAGCATGTCAAAGGCCGAACAGTAGCAGAACTCGGCAACTGGAATACGCCGCTTGATATGATTGTGATGCAAAAAGACGGTGCTTCTTACCTATTGATGGCCAACTCGGCCAGATCAGTCATGAAAATAAAGCTGGAAAATATTGAAAACTTCAGTGGCTCCCTGACTGAGCGGGTTGAAGAGCGCTCAGGTACTGCTGGCGTTGATTTTATCGCTTTACCATTTGTGAATGTGCTGCAGTTGGATCAGTTAGACGATAAAAGATTTGTGATGCTACAAAGAAAGGCTGATGGGAATCTTCAATTGTGGACTGCAAACAATCGATGGTTATAAAAGCTTTCCTAGTATGCTTCTTGGGTGCTATACTTCATGTTAGCGCCCAAGAAGTATCATTTTCGTTGATCCGAGAAAACCAATCTGCCAAAGCGCTGCAGGTAACAGGCGACCTCCCCAACCTTAAGCTCAAGGTGGCAGGCGCAACGAATTTCATGGCCGGAAAATGTACTGTTTTCAACGGCCAAACTACTTTTAAACCTTACATACCTTTTACCAATGGTTTGACCTACCATGCCTATGTGCAAGACAGGTTAGTGTGTTCATTTACGCCGACTAATGACGACAAAAGTATGCCAACGATCAAAGCAGTATTCCCAAAAGCAAGCGTACTTCCCGAAAATTTTTTGAAATTTTATATCCGTTTCACCGAGCCAATGGAAGTGGGTAAATTCTATGATTATCTCCACTTGTATAATCAAGAGGGTGAGGAGGTCGATCGGGCATTTATCAGACTTTCGCCTGAGCTTTGGAATGAAACACGAACATTACTGACCGTATGGATAGAACCTGGCCGGATCAAAAGAGATCTAGGGCCGAATAGACAACTCGGTCAAGTACTTGAAAAAAACAAGACGTATCGCTTGGTAATAGATGGTCGATTTAGAAGTAAGCAGGGAATCCCATTGGGGGAGAACTATAAGAAAATTTTTGAGGTTGGCGAGCGTGACGAGCAAAAGCCAACGGTTGGCAATTGGAAGATTGAATCGCCAACAAGGAATAAGCAGGAACGCCTGAAAATATATTTTGGAGAAGCCATGGATTATGCGGTGACTCAAATGCTTAAAATAAGCAATGAAAGAGGACTCATCGAAGGCGTCTGGGTCATGGAAAACGATGTGACTATACAATTCATCCCGGAAAATGCTTGGAAAAATGGAAGCTATAGGCTTACGGTGAACGGCTATGCTGAAGACTTGGCTGGTAATAATTTTCATCGCCTCTTTGACGTGGATTTACTCAAATCAGAAGCGGAAGATGTAGAGGCAAATTGGTCGGTAGCATTTGAGGTCAAGTGAATCTTGTGAGTTTGAAAAACTTACTATATATAAGAAGTCGATCGGTATAAACGCTTTCAGTTTCAAGAGTAAGGAAACAGGTGGCGCATTGATGCAAAAATTAGTTTATCCAATAAAAACGGACGCTTGATTAGGCGTCCGTTTTGATTCATTTATGGAACTGATCAGATAGCGACACAAATGAGGTGTCGCGAAAATCATCAGAGCGAGTTAAATATTATAAAACCAGAGTCAATTATCTTTTGTCCCAGCCTGTTGGTCGTTTCCATCGCACTGGTGCAGCCGGTTCTGACTTCAATTGAAATTCTTGAGTTTTCAATAGCTCCATGGCTTCTTTTACGCCGCGCTCCAGTTGTGGATCTCTCCCTTCGAGCAAGGCCTTTGGCTCTTGAATAACCTCAATGTCTGGAGCAACTCCTTCACCTTCTACAGCCCAGTTGCCATCCGTATCATAAAATCCACCTCGCGGCGCAACCATACGGCCACCGTCGATGAATCTAGGCGTATCCCAAGTTCCAACCAGACCACCCCAAGTTTTGGTACCAACCATTGGGCCAATGTCTTTAAACTTGAACATGTAAGGCAGGAGGTCACCGCCCGAACCCGCTCGCTCATTGATCAACATCACTTTTGGTCCATATAGGCCAGCCATTGGTGTGGTCCATGGTCGGTTGTCATTGGCTTTACTGTTGAAATAGCCCATAACTTCTCTCGTCAAAATATCGATCATGTAATCAGCTGCTGATCCACCGCCGTTGTTTCTTTCATCCAGAATGACTCCTTTTTTATCTTGTTGCGCAAAGTAATAACGATTGAAGTTGGTGAATCCGCCACCACCCGTATTCGGAATATACACGTAGGCCAATTTTCCTCCAGAGAGGTCACTTACTTTCTGGCGATTGCCTTCCACCCAAGCAACACTCCGCAATTGGTATTCGCTGCTGACAGGCTCCACCATCAAATCTTTACCACCCATTTTTGCCTCTGCATTTATGGTCAGGCGTGTAGCTCTTCCCGCAGTTTGCGCGAGTAAATCATAGATATTGTCTTTTGCAGTCAGCGACTTTCCATTGATGGACGTGATATAATCGCCCACTTTCACGCTCAGTCCCGGAAGTGCCAGTGGCCCGGTAAGGTCAGGATTCCAGCTCTCGCCAGTATAAATTTTTTCAATTCGATAGAAGCCATTTTCTAAACGAAAATTGGCACCCAGTAAGCCTACCGGTACGCGATTTATGTCTGGCAGGTCACCGCCTGAAACGTAACTATGCCCCACGGCTATTTCGCCACTCATGATATCCACGACGTAATTGAGATCGGTACGATGACGCACATGACTGATCCAAGGCGCATACCACTTATACACTTGATCCCAAGGCGCTCCGTGAGTATTATTTACGTACAAAAAGTCTCTCATGTATCTCCAGCCTTCTTTGAAAATTTGCACATATTCTGCTTGTGGATCTACTTTGATTTTTGCCGAGGTATTGATTTTATCATCGGTAGCCGGCTCTTTTGAAGAATCGGTAATGCTCCATGTGCTGCCTTTGCGGTGTAATATCGCTTTACCATTGCTTGAGGCAAGTGCTTGGTTGATACCATCGGCAAAAGGTTTTGCTTTCATTTTTTCAAGCTCGTATTTATGTATTTTCACGCCGCTCTCGTTAGGAATCGACTCAGCGACGAATACGATATTGTCAGGACCGGTCACTAATCCACTATAGCTTCTGTTAGGCATGTTTAATGCGACGATTCTATCTGCCAGCCCAATTGGATCAATGGTAATCTTCATAGCTTCCGCTTCTTTGTCATCATCTTTCTTTTTCTTCTTGCCTTTCTTCTCTTTGTCTTCTGCGACTTCCTCAGATTTTTCAGGCGCTTCTTCGTCACTTTTTACGATGGTCGGAGAGGGTGTGTCTTTCGACAAAATCAAGCAATACAGGCTGCTTGTTGTTTGCGGATCATAAGAACTCATGTCGAGCCAGCCGGTATTGAGCCCATAGTTGGTGCTTGCCAGAAAATATAGGTATTTCCCACCTTGATCCCAGACAGGACTGGTTGCATCAGCCATGCCATCTGTGAGTTGCATGGTTTGCCCAGTGTTAACATTGTAAACGAACACCGCTTTGAAATGACTTTCCAACTGACGCACATAAGTGATCCACTGACTGTCTGGCGACCACACAGGATTCATGGCTCTGTTTGGATGAGCAAATCTATCCGTTGCTGCTTTGGTGACTGCCTTGGTTGCCAAGTTGATGATCCAAATATTATAATCGGTATCCGTGTAGGCGATGTATTGACCATCTGGTGACCAGTCGGGCTGGAAATAGAAGGTAGGATTTTTCAGTTCGAAGCTTTTTTGATTGTCACCATATTGATCCGCAACCACCAATTGGTATTCTCCGCTGGCATCACTAAACCAGGCGACTTGATCGCCCTTCGGCGACCAAATAGGATATCTGTCAGCAACTCCTGGCGAGTTGGTGAGGTTTCTCCAACTGCCTTCTTCTTTTGGGAAAGAAATGATTTCGCCCCTGTACTCGAAAATGGCTCTTTTCCCGCTTGGCGATAAGTTAGGATTCGTCAGGTTTTGTCCTGATACGTCTTCCCATCGAGGGCGAGCAAAGTTCATGTCGCCAGCCACATTGATCTCCAACTGGGTAGACTGACCAGAAACTGGATCGAGTAAGTGGAGGTAACTTCCCATTTCATAGACGATAGCCTCTTTGGCGGCATCCATAGATTTGATGTCAAAAGTTTTATGAAAAGTGATTTGCTTTTCCTGCTGCGTGGCAGGATCAAATGACCAGATATTGGCGACATAGTCTCGCTCCGATATGTAGTAAACCTTCCCATCAAACCAAACAGGGCTTACGTGCCTTTCTTTGTCGGCTTGAGGTGTGCGTATGAGGTCTTTGGTTTCCATATTCACAATCCAAATAGGCATGGCTTGTCCGCCACGGTAATTTCTCCATTCAGGATCCCAATAGGTGATAGGTTCGTAGGCCACATGTTTTCCATCGGGCGAAAGTTCACCACTCGCAATTCTCGGAATATCGAATTTCGTTGGGAGTCCTCCTTCCATACCAATCGTGTACCATTGATTGAGCCGCGTAGGTCTAGCTTCTCTTCCAGATCTAAAAATGACATCACCTTCTGGCGTCCAACCTTGGACTACATCTGCACCAGGATGAAAGCTAAGACGTTTCGGCGAACCGCCTTTTGCGGGGATCACATAAACATCCGTATTTCCGTCATATTCTGCCGAAAAGGCAATCCAGTCTTCATTGGGTGAGAAATGCGGGGCGGACTCATAACCTTCATTCGAAGTAAGCCTTATCGCATCTCCACCCGATCGGGGGGCTTTCCAGAGATCGTTGGCATAGATAAAAACGATTTCGGAGGAAGATATGGTTGGTTGCCGAAGCAGCTGCGTGCCCTGTGACATGGCAAGCTGCGTGCCCATGATTAGGGAAAAGAGGGTGAGTATTTTTTTCATATTCTAAGCTAATACGTTTATGCAACAAGCACAACCAGATTATGAAAGGCGGATATCCTTGCTTGTCAATGGTTAGCGGGTTAGGTTATTGATAGCTTTGCGGGCTTCATGGGCAAGCACTCAATAGCCAATTTTAAAGTGAAAAAGGGTCTTTTTCGAGTGCCTTAACCAAGCTATTGATTAGCAAATCTGTTTGTTGTGCCGACTTTCTTTCTATTTCCATGATTGATTTGTAGGGCGGAGGATACCAATCACCACCAAAATAATTTCACCAAGGGCGTATTTTAAATACTTGCCTGTGGCAAAGGCTGATTTTCCTGTTTAATTTTTATTCATCAGGTCGTATTGTATTTTTTGAAAACCTTTAGCATTAGCCTACTGTAAGGAAGCATAACATTCCGCAATGCGCAACACCTTTTTTGTATATCCAGTGGATTTATGAGTAGCGAATTTATTGGGATTTTGAATGGTTGCTACAAGCTAGGGAACAGACGGGTAAATTTCCTCTTTGCCCCATCTTAACTATTGTGAAAAATTATTCAGAGATAAATGGTTAAATGTAATATTGTTTTATTTTGAAGGCTTTGAGCTTTAAGAACCATTGTCCTCGTTGGAACTGAGGACAAGTAGTAGTGTTGAAGGATCATTAAAATCAGCGAGCCGATTTACTTTATTCTAATGCCAAACATTACATGGATGTTAAGTCCAGTAGTGCTTTTTCATAGTCCTCATAATTGTCTGGTACCATTTTTTGTTTGCCATTGATTATTTCGATTTTGTAATTCGCACCATGTATAACTTTCTTAATAATACCTTTTTCATCTACAAAAAGGTTAACTGGAAAAGCATTTACGCCGAGTTCATCTAAATAGTCTTGGGCATTTGGAATGATTTTATATTCTAATGGTCTTTTGGCTAAGAGTTTACTTACTTTTTTGTTTGATTCAGGTGCAATACCAATAAAAACATAGCCTTGATTTTCAAGGTTTTTTTTGAGCTCATTCAGCTCTGGAAACTCTTCAATACAGGGTTTACAAGACGTACTCCAAATATTAATATGAAGTTTTTTACCTTTTAGCTGGTCGCTACTAATTTTCTCACCATTCAAATCAATGAGTTCAAATTGCGGCAATGCGTTATTGGTATGTTTTACAACAATGGGATCGGGTTCGTTTACCTTAACAGTATATCCAGCAGCCTTCATTTTCTCAACCTGTGCAAGAAAAGTGGGATCGCTGAGATCTCCATCCAATTTTAACTCTATCTGAGAAAAAGAAACCTGAGCGAGCAAAAGTGCTATTATGGTAAGAATTGTTGTTTTCATATTGTAGTTGTGGATGCTAAAGGCTTGTAAATATTTAATCATTGTAAATACACGCATTATATTATTTAAAGTTACTGAAATTACGATTGGTTGCAAGAAAATCTGCCATAAGCATACTTATGAAATCACTGCCTCACCGTATTTTTAGCTGAGAGAGAATAAGTCGGGATTAAATGGTTTCGTTCGATTAGTGTTATTGCTTTGAAGGTGTGTGGCTTTCACAAACTTCTTTGCGACGAAGACCAGGCGGAAATATTAAGGGGTTTTATTTCCACATTATTTCCTTACGCTCCATATTTCATAGATGGGTTCATTTTTACTTGACAAACCTGAATGGTGCCAGTCGTCATCAATCAATTCATAATTAAATGTTAAGCTAAGTCCCGCTTTGGAATCGTCTTTCGAAAAGAATTCGATGTGCTCAATATATTCACCGTTCTTTGTGGTGTAGGTACCACCGCCAGTTCCCATAAACTCTTTAGTCTCTGTATTGAAAGCAATCCATTGAAATCGTGTTTCCGATAAAATTTTCATGGTTTTTCTTGGGTTATTTATATCGCGTAATTGAGTTTTCCCTTCTGTGACTTTGCCCGACATTAACCATGCTCCCTGCAATTCACTCTGTATACCTTTATCGACTCGGTGAAATATCATATCTCTTCCAACAATTTCAAAAGAAGTGTCAGTAATGGCTATTTTGAAACTCACTTCCGCGCCAACACGCTCTGCGTTATCAGTATGAAATTCAACGATTTCTGTCATCGTATCGCCTGCTAATTTCCATGTTCCGCCATTAGAATGAATAAGCTTTCCATTAGTGGTATTGTAAAGGCTTAATACATGGTAACCCTCAGCAAAAATCACAACATTTTTTAGCTTATTACCATTTTCGGCAGTCGAAATGGCTTCCCAGGCACCAATAGGGCTTTGCGCCTTAATCGTTACTGATAGGCATGTACAAATGAATACTACAATATATTTCGACATGAATTTATTTTTAGTGAATGATTTGGCGTTTCTCATTCGATCGCAAGATATACTGTGATGGTGTAATAGCGAATTTATTGCAATTATGATTAATCATACCAAAGGCAGCTATTCGCTTATTTACAAACTTCCATCTTATTCTATTTTTGATGGCCGAGATTAGTCAGGGTCAAACTGTTTGGTTGATATGGTGTCTTTTTTGTAGTATTTTAGGCTTTGGGAAGGCTTGTAAATGATGACTTTTTTGTCATCGAGCCAAAACTTCCTAGCTCTTTATTTATGCTTAATGATACCTTGGAGGTTTGGGTAGTAGGATAAATTTTGGTCATCTGAATTCTTTTGAAGTAAACTATGAGGAAATTGTGATTTGAAAGCTATTTCCTTCCTCCTCTGAACTCATTTTAAACTCCTTAGACTTGAATAAATTTTATTTTGTATTGAGTAACTTCCAGATCGAATAAAAAGATTAGCACTTTTTGTCAATTTTGGTTTTAAATAACATTGCTCATTTAGTTTATGCTGAACCCCAAAAAAGATCACCCTGAAGGAAGCTCTGTTTTGCATTCAGGTTCGAAAAAATAGACTTCAATAAATGACCATCATGCATCGTGTTTTAATACTTACCTGCCTAACACTTTGTATTAGTTATTCTTCATTTTCACAGCAGAAAACCATTGATATCCAGCATTTGTCCGTTGAGGATGGTTTATCGAGCGAAGTTGTAAATACCATTTTCCAGGACAGCTATGGGTTTATGTGGATAGCTACAGCAAATGGTCTGAATCGCTACGATGGTCATGGTTTTAAGCACTTTTCGGTAGAAAATGCAGGCCTCACAACTAACAATATTTCGGAGATTCATGAGGATGGGAATCAAAAATTATGGCTAATAAGCCATGAAAAGAATCTTTCTGATTCTGCAAGCAGTGAATACGCAACACGAATACTGAGCATTGATGTTTTCGATTTAAGGAATCACGAAATAAAAAGTTTTGCAAAAGCTTTTGTTGGGAATGAGCCTTTTAGCATCAAGGATATTGCTTCTATTCAATCAACTGAGAATAAGGAAATATGGGTGAGCACAAAAGCAGGAAAGATCTTTCAATATGAAAAAAAACGCTTCAAAGAGGTCTTTCAATCTGCCAGACAAACGCCTATTGAAATTCTACAAATAGAGGATCAGACCATTTGGTTGTTAGGAAACAACGCGGAGCTGTTGCAAATAAACCGAACAGGAGAGATTTTAGACAGAATGCCTCTTGGATCAGGAACACAAAAAACCAATACCAGAGTTGGCGAAACGCTTTGGCTTTATCAGCCTTCCGAAAAGAAACTTTTGAGCCCGAAAGGTGAGAAGAGCACATGGGTAACCTTCGATTTGAATCTATTGAACCTGCCAGACACGTTTTATGATTCTGCCAAATTCGGATCAAATAGCTCTCTCAACTCAAATGATGGGCTAATATGGTATTTTGGAGACGATTTTTTTCTTGTAATTGATCCTGAGAAGCAAAGTATTTCAAACTTGAAATCTCAAATGAATCCTTATCTGAATCAGGGGAAAGACAAGTTTAACGATCTCTTTTTTGATCCTCAAAACAGAGCCTGGATATCAACAAATGAGGGATTTATTATAGCCACTTTTAGTAAAGGGGAGTCGTCAGCCCACATGGGTACTCAAAAAATCAATGTGCCACTATATATTACGAGTGGTGAAGTATTAAACCGAAAAACAGGAGTAATCTTAGATAAAACAGCCAAAATCATCAATTCTGGCAAGATATGGCTTTCTCCGCTAGAGGGCTCTTTTGAACTGGAAGTGGCGTTACTGAACTTTAATAAGTCGTATCAAAATCGTTATTTCTACAAAATTGATGGTATCTACGATGACTGGACAAGGATGCAGGGAAATAGCGTTCGTATCAATGAATTGCCTTATGGGGACTATATTTTGCGAATAAAAGGTCAGGAGGCCAACGAGCAAGCGGCATCCAATGAATTGTCAATTGTGGTTACCATGTTCAGGCCCTTTTTCTTCAGGAGATGGTTTTTAATTTTGGTGATTATCTGCATTATTGGAGCGGTTTATGGTATTTTTCGCTGGCGGTTTCGCAGGCTTAATCGGGCCAAGATAAGACTGCAGGAAACAGTCGCAGAGCGCACTCAGGAAATTTTGCGACAAAAAGAAGAACTTGAAAGGCAAGCAAAGAAACTCAACGATTTGGATGTCATAAAATCTCGATTTTATGCCAATATTTCTCATGAATTACGGACTCCCTTGACTTTGATTTTGGGCCATATTGATATTCTTACTAAAGATTATTTCGAGCAATTGGACGAAAAAGCGAAAAGCAGTTTAACGATTTCCAAACAAAACAGCCTTCGGCTTTTAAAGCTGGTAGAGGAGATACTTGACTTGTCGAAATTGGAAGCCAAACAACTGGAACTTCAGACTAGAGATGTGAAATTTTATGGGTTTATCCATCGTTTTTCTGACATGTTCCGGTCTTTTGCCTCACAGAAGCGGATTGATTTTTCTAAGGACTTCAAACTTTCTCAAGATTTGACCTTACATCTGGATCAAAACAAACTAGAAAAAATACTGAGCAACCTGCTGACCAATGCCGTAAAATACACCCAAAATGACGGTAAAATCACATTCAAAGTAGATGAATTGCCTCGCAAAGAACCGTTAAATTCAGATGAGCCATCTTATATTCGGATTCAGGTTTCTGATACTGGAAGAGGCATTCATTCCGATGATCTACCGCGTATTTTCGAACGATTTTATCAATCAGAACAACCAGACACGGTTGCAGAAGGTGGCGCGGGAATAGGCTTGGCATACGCAAAAGAACTAACAGAACTGATGGACGGGCACTTAACAGCGCAAAGTGTTCTCGGCCAGGGAAGTACTTTTACTCTTCTTATTCCTAAAAAATTAGCCATTCTTGGCCCCACAGCTCACATTGAAAATAAGAAGGAGCAACAAGGGCTATTGGATTCACAATCGTATGCCGAAAGTCACGGGTTAAATGAAATTGATTATTCTGCTCCTAAACCGGATGATTATGAAAACACACCTGTGGTACTTGTTGTGGAAGATCATGAACAAATGAGAAGCTTTGTTTGCCAAGTGTTATCACCTTTTTATCAAATAAAAGAAGCTTCTGATGGCTTAGAGGCTTTAAAAAAACTCAGAAAGCATAAAATAGATCTGGTTGTTTCAGATGTGATGATGCCCCGCATGGATGGCTTTCAATTGTTGACAGAAATAAAACAAGAAGGAAAATTTGGAGATTTACCAATGGTGATGCTCACCGCGAGGGCGGCAGATGATGATAGACTGCAAGCGTTAACAATAGGGGTAGACGATTACCTCACCAAACCTTTCAATCCGCAAGAACTTCTGGCAAGAACGAAAAACCTGCTTAAAAACCATCAAAAACGAAAGAAGGCCACAGAAAAAATGAAGAATCAGTCGGAAGAGGAATTTGTTCCTTTGGATCAACTGTTTGTTCAAAAGGTCAAGGATTTTGTTCAAGCCGAATTGGATAATCCTCAATTATCGGTGAGGAGTTTGGCCGAAAAACTGGTAATCAGTGAAATACAACTCGCAAGAAAACTAAAAAACTACACCGGACTCACGCCTATAAAATTTATCAGAGAATTACGCCTGCAGCAGGCCAGAGAGTTACTGGAAGGGCAGAAAAAAGAAACCATTGCAGAAGTGATGTATGCCGTAGGTTTTAGACAAGCGGGATATTTTGCTAAGAATTATGCTGCTCGTTTTGGGAAGTTACCATCCGAGTATTTTGAATCTAATTAGTTTTTTAGAGGGTAAACCTTCCCTACAAATCTTGTGATTTTTTTAATCACAGGACGATAACCAGGTAGGTTTAATCGCAGGGCGATAGCCATTTAAGTTTAATTCCCCGATGCTCCGTGCCGGCAACTTCGTTCCGGGTTCTAACCTGGCATTTAAAACCATTTATTTACTTATAACGTTGTATATTAATAATATTTTTAAAGTTCTGCCTTGAGGTTCAATGCCATCTATTTCCTTTTTGGTTAAAGGTTAGAAGTTTATATGCTTAAAGTCAAAAGCGACTCATTTTCTTAATAAACAGCCAAAATGATGGAAACGTAATGCATTTTGATAAAAATGACACGTTGACCAACACTAGCTTTGAGTCTTCATTCTATTCTGAAAATCAAGGAATACATTCTAAAATTCAAAATAATCATAAGATGAAAACTATTAAATTATTCATAATAGCTGCAATATTAATAGCAACATATTCTTGCGGAAGCGACGAAGAGGAACTGACGCCAGAAGAGCCCACATTGGAAGAGCCCACATCTGAGGTGACATTACCTTCAAGTATTAGCTTGATAGACATTCCTGCTGGCACCTTTACTATGGGTGGAGCTACCAAGGCCGATGATGCTCCTGAGCATACAGTGACCATTTCTGCTTTCATGATGTCCGAAAAGGAAATCACCAATGCAGAATATTTGGAATTTTTAAATGCTGCTTTGGCCGATGGTTGGGTAAAAGTAGAATCTCAGCAAACAGTTGATCCTTGTGGGTCATACACAGACGATATGGTAGTAGGAACCGGTGATGCACCAAACGCAGGAGAAGTATTTCTTCAGCTAGGCGAAACAGGTGGATGTACCAGCGATGGACATGCTGAGCACATCGACAATAAGTGCTGGATAGCTTTTAATGAGAGCAGCACTCAATTTGAGCTTTTGGACAGTGACAAATCAGAATGGCCGATCAACTGGGTGAAATGGTATGGCGCTTATGCATTTACGGAATATTATGGGATAAGCTTGCCTTCTGAGGCACAATGGGAGTATGCTGCCAGCAGCGGTCAAAGCGGGGTGGAATACCCAACATCTACAGGCTTATTGGATGCCACTTTAGCTAATTATAATGGGGACACACCGGGTGTGCTTGATGAGGACGGTCATTCTGTTAATGTAGGATCGTATGCTCCAAATCCATTTGGTATGTACGATATGGGTGGAAATGTTTGGGAATGGTGCCTGGATTACTACAGTGATAGCTTTTATCAAGATGGCGTAACCGATCCTGTGAATACTTCCCCAGGAACAGATGCCAAAAGAATCAGAAGAGGAGGCGCATGGAATTACCACGCATCTACACTTTTAGTATATTCAAGAGAGAGTGATTTTCAAAATAGAGGGAACAATCATTTCGGATTTAGAGTAGCCAAAAATTAGAAATATTACCGATAACTAGATTTGATAGGAAAAGATCCATCAATATTTCATTTCACATAAAAAAACGCCATGAAAGTCGCAATTACAATTTGTTTAACCATCATCACTTCGTTTTCGCTTTTTAGTCAGCAATTACCCACAGGCATTGTCATGAAAGACATTGCCGCAGGTACTTTTACTATGGGGAGCAATACGCTCGTCGGTTCGCCCGATCAGAAAGCTGCCGCACCAGAACATCAGGTAACACTAAGCGCCTATAGTTTGAGCGAAGCAGAAATTACCAATGCTCAATATGTAGAATTTTTGAATCTGGCTTTTGCTGATGGACTGGTAGAAATAGTCACTGGTTTTGCAGGGCCTGATAAAGACAAGCGACTGGTTCAAGGAACAGCTGCTTCTACTTATAGTGGCAAAGTGCTGTATAGTCTTGATGGGATTCGAGTGCTGAAAGATCATGAAGACAATACAGATGACAATTCTTTCACAGGTAAAGTCGAACCAGAAAATCCAATAAACATTTCCTACATTGGTTTTAATGCTGGAACTAATCAATTTTATGTCAAAGACCCGCATAGTGTTACTGATTTTCATTGGGCGGACCTTTGTGATTATCAGGATTATAGCGAGACAAGCCCTGGTGTCTTTGAAGGGCCAGTTCTCAATGACTTTGCCGATTGGAGTGGCGGTGGTGCCAATCTATCCGATGAGTTGGAAGGCTGGACAGAGACCAATCCTACCGCTGCTACCAAGTTACCAAACAAGGCAACAGTCAGTGCCTGGCCAGTGACTTTTATAAGATGGTGGGGAGCCACTGCTTTCGCCACTTATTATGGTCTTACCTTGCCTACTGAAGCACAATGGGAATATGCGGCAAAAGCTGGACAAAATTTTGAATATGGTGTTCATGATGGTACGGAAGCTGGCTTAACAGACGCAAATTGGAATCAGGCCAAACTAAAAACAGCTACAGGTCATGTTCGATCTGCAATAAGCGGAACCGCAAATCCATTTGGGCTATATAATTTGGCAGGAAATTGTTGGGAGTGGATCGCCGATAATTATGTGGCACCTTATGCTACGGATGCAGTCACTGACCCTTTGATTGAGGTGACTGGATCTACACTCAGATCATGGAGAGGTGGCGCCTGGAATTACCATCAAGAGACCATGCAATCTGCCCTCCGCTTTTCAGATGAAGAAAACAAAGGCAATGATCATTTCGGGTTTCGAGTTGCAGGAAAAGTGGCAGTGACAACAGGTGCTACATGGGATGGATCTGAAGGCACTTTATGGTCAACAACTGGCAACTGGTCTACGGATAAGCTGCCAACGTCTACTGATAACGTAACCATTCTATCAACCACCAACCAACCAGTAATTACTGGAGAAGCAACAGTTAATGATATAGAAATTCAGACGGGAGCCTCTGTTACTGTGGAATCAGGTGGCGCACTGGCCATCTTTGGTAGTAGCACAGGGGACGGAACGGTGACGGTAAAAAGAAACACTACAGGAAATGGTGGATACAGCATCGTTGGCGCGCCGGTTTCTGGAGCACTTGTGGCAAATCTTAACGCTGACTACCTGTATCAGTACAATGAACCAGCTGCGGATTTTACAGTGCCAACCGGGATGATGCCTCCGGGAAAAGGTTTTTTCGTGGGTTATGATGCGACTTCACCTACGGTAACTTTGACTGGCGCTCCGGTGAGCGGGAGTCAATCAGTTATGGCCTCACAAGCTAACGACGGGTTTAATTTGGTAGCGAATCCATATGCTGCACCGATTTCAATCGCAAACTTTCTTGCCAATACTCAAAACTCAACCGCACTTGATGGTTCGGTATATTTTTGGGATGATGGAGGACAAAACAATAGTCAAAAACGTGGAGGCGATTACATTACCACGAATGGCATGGGAAGCGTAGGCTCGTCTATCGTAGATCTTGGAGACGGAATAAGCGGGCTTCAAGGAGTAACAGCAGCCGAAAATGGTTATATCACTTCATTACAAGGCTTTTTCGTGCATGCCAACTCATCAGGCAATGTTGAATTCACCGCAGATATGCAGAGCGTTGTTTCAGGAGCCAACGCCGATGCAAATCATTATAGAAACGCCGATTCCCAAAAATCATTATTGAAACTCGCACTGTCAAATGGCACAATAGCACAGGAGATGCTGATAGGTATGAAAGTTGGCGCTACCTCCGGTGTGGATCATGGACTGGATGCGCTCAAGTTTTCACAAAATGAAGACTTGTCGTTCTATTCAATGATTGGACAAGAGAAATTTGCGATTCAGGGAGTTCCGTTTATCTCGGATTATACCGAGGTTTCTGTTATTGATTTAGGTTTTGAGTCTAACATGGATGGAATTTTCCACATAAATGTGGTAAGTAGTGAAGCCTTATTTGAGGAATATGACGTATTCTTGAATGATACCGAATTAGGCATTGTGACTTATTTAAATGAAACGCCAAGTTATCAATTTGACGCAAAAGTAGGTGCTACTGATGATCGATTGAATATTAAGTTGGCAAAGAAGGGAGTGCTAAGTATAGCTACGGAAAAGCCATTGACACTATTTGGTTCTGCAGATCAGCTCACCATCCATTACGCTTTACAAGGCGCTCATACTTTAGCTATTTATGATCTTACTGGAAAAGAAGTCATGCATCAAGAAGTGGTATTTGTCAATAATCAAGTGACTGTCGCGAATCATGGACTGGCACCTTGTACAATCTATATGATTAAAATTGGTAACGAGTCCAAGAAATTTATTTTGAAATAATTAACGATCTAAAAGATGAATACTTTAAAAACCTTATTAACAGTCGTGGCAGTTTTAGGAAGCTTTGTTTTGTTTGCACAAGGTGCACCTCCCGCCACTCCAATTGACGGAGGCTTATCTCTCCTGCTAGCCGCTGGAGGAGCATACGGAGCAAAAAAGTTGTTAGATAAGAATAAAGGCAAGTAGAAACTTGCTGA
>Ga0136600_1000728_pt1 | contig 17152 bp, 18 predicted proteins | sample AntRauMFilla2698_FD_104634 | JGI IMG/M metagenome (GOLD analysis project Ga0136600, IMG submission 104634) | Saline lake microbial communities from Rauer Islands, Antarctica - Metagenome Filla 2 #698 | ecosystem: Environmental > Aquatic > Non-marine Saline and Alkaline > Saline | place...
CTACCAAAGTTATAAATAGACGCATTTAGTACGATTGCTGAAAAATTAGAACTGTTTCTTGGTAAGCCAAGTACAATAGGTCCACACATTCCCACACAGTGGAAACTACCTAAAAACCCTAATCCTAAAGCTGTCCAGAGTTCCATATTAAATTATAACTACCTTTTCTTCCAAATAATTAACTTCTTCTGAATTCCATTCAATTTTAAGAATCCATTTTCCTTTTTCTAGGCTAGAAGTTGAAAGGAGCTGAACTCCATTTGCGTTGACGCTTAAAGGAATATTAGTGTCCATTTCAGGGTCATTGGGGCGATATAGCTTAATTACACCTTGTGCCTTTCCAACAAATTCATTTGGAAATATTATTCTTAACGCATCTAGTTTCTCGTCATAAACAATTACTACTGGATCTTCTAAGCTTGAAGAATGTTTCCTTTCATCAATTGTTTCCTGATACTCTACACCTTCTTCATAGTGCTCGTTTGAGACTAAAAAGAAGTCAAGACTAATAAAGTAACTTACCATACTTAAAGTACCGATAACAAATACAATTATTGCCAAGGCAATACCACTTCCCCAGTTTAGTTTTTTCATAAAATGTTATTTAGCAGGACCAATAAATCCAGAAGTTAGAGTTTCTATTTGTTCATCATTAGAATACACTGCAAATTTGATGGTAGTTTGCAATCCCGTTAATTGTTCTTTATTAAGTTTGATCAAAAACCTTCCTGTCGATAAATTTTGAGGCTGAATAGAAGTTATAGAACCAAGTGAGACCATTTCACCTGCGGGTTCAAGTAATCGGAGTTCATAATTTTTTGTTTCAAACGTTTTATTTATCACTTTAATCTCATAAATATTACTGTAGACATTATTCGGTAGTTCTTGGTAGAGAGTACCAGACTGGCGTAATATTGTTGTTTCCAGGTCTGTTCGCATATTCATAAGAGTAATAAATATTGAAAGCAGAATAACGAGAACAGCAGAATATCCTGCCACTCTTGGAGTAAGTATTTTATTAGACTGGTTTCTAATGCTATTTTCGGAAGCATAACGAATTAAACCCCGGGGTTTGTCAATTTTATCCATTATTGAATCACAAGCATCAATACAAGCGGTACAATGCACACATTCTAACTGTGTACCATTTCTAATGTCTATACCCATAGGGCAAACTTTTACGCATTGAGTACATTCAATACAATCCCCAAAATCTGCATTATCTGGGAGGCCTAAATCTGCCAAAGTTGCTTTACCAGCAATTACATGATTTCGGTCGGCAATTTTTGCTCGATGTTCTCCACGCTTGTAATCGTACATCACGTTTATGGAGTTGTTATCAAGCATAACAGACTGCATTCGACCATATGGACATACGAAATGACATACTTGCTCTCTCATAAAAGCAAATACCCCATAAAAAACTCCACTAAAAATAATCATACTAGCAAGTCCACCTGCATGTTCTGATGGTGGGTCAGTAATAATCTCAAAAAGTTGATCTTTTCCAATTATATAGGCCAAAAACAGATTAGAGATAATAAAAGCTAGAGTATAAAAGATTACATGTTTGGATCCTTTTTTAAAAATTTTATTAGCGGTCCAAGGAGCTTTTTTTAAACGTATTTGTGCAGATGCATCGCCTTCAATCCAGTATTCAATTCTTCGGAAAACCATTTCCAGGAAAATTGTTTGGGGACAAGCCCAACCACAAAATACTCTTCCAAATATGGTTGTAAAGAGAACAATGAATACGATAAAGGCAAGCATTCCAAAAACAAGGAGATGAAGATCTTGAGGCCAAAATGCGACTCCAAAGATCACAAACTTTCGTTCCAGTATATTAATAAGTAGTAATGGATTACCATTAACTGTAATGAAAGGACCAGAAAAGAAGAAGGCTAACAGAAAAACCGCCACGACACTTCTTGCATTATAAAAGCGTCCTTCTGGTTTTTTTGCGTTAATCCAGTTTCTGCTACCTGTAGAACTTACAGTAGCTAGTCGATCTCTGAATTCTTCTTTACCTATTTGTCTTCCTTGTTCTTTAGACATGTTTTTTCCTATTTAAAGCTACATGGTATTGCACGTGCTTCGTCTACAGCTTTAGCATTTGGAGGATTTGTTCCCTGTATTGAACCGATGTAGCTAATTAAAGCATTAACGTCCTCATTAGACATAGGAGCTCCACTTCCGTAACCGACCATACCTTTATCAGGATAGCCCTCCGTAATACTGATTGCAACTTCTTCTGCGGAACAACCGTGTATCCATTTATCATCAGTTAGATTAGGTCCAACCAATCCTTCTCCTGCACTACCATGACATGTAAAACATAGGTTATTCATTCCCATGAATATTTCTTGACCTTTGCTAATTACATCAGCTTGGTCACTATAAGTCCAGGCAAAAGAAGATTCCATAGCAGATGGTTGTTCATCGAACTTATACTTTTCGGCAGCGGCGGCCATTTCCATTTCGTACTCTTCATGCTGATCTGGTCCCCATTCGAATACTTCGTAATAGAAAGTATATCCAACACCGAATGCTATGGTAAAGTAGAATAACCATAACCACCAAGTTGGCATATGGTTATCTAGTTCACGAATTCCATCGTATTCGTGATCTAATAGTTTGTCTTTTTCATCATCTAGAACTTTCATTTTTCTGGATTTTTTGGATTAAAAATTATTTCTGAATCAAGAGGAATATTTGCAGCATCTTCCCAAAAGTCTTTTCCAGTTCTAATCAGATATATGATCAAGATCACAAAAAATGAGAAGAAAAGGATAAGCGAAATACTCGGAAAGAGTTCAATTCCATCCATAGAGCGTAATACATCTTTATACATTATTTATCCTCCAATATTACGTTTGAGAGTTTTTTACTTGATGGCAATTCTCCGAAAGGATCATTTTCACCTGAAATATCAGTGCCAAGACGTTGCAGATAAGCAATTAATGCAATCACCTTTTTCTCTGACGTGATCTCAATACCTTCAATAGTATCAAAGCCATTTTCTCTTAGTCCTTGAGTAATACGATTAGCCTGAGCTTTCATATCATCAATGGCATATTCAGGATAGCGAGTTGAATAGGGGACCCCAACTGTGGTGAGTGCGCCAATTCGATTAGGCATAGATTCCATATCCATATCTTGAGTTAATAACCAAGTATAAGCAGGCATAATAGATCCTGGTGAAGTAGAATTAGGATCATACATATGTCTTAGATGCCAAGAATCTGGATATTTACCTCCAATACGATGTAAATCTGGTCCAGTTCTTTTTGAACCCCAAAGAAATGGGTGATCATATACAAATTCACCTGCTTTGGAATACTCCCCATATCGTTCTGTTTCAGAACGGAAAGGTCGAATCATCTGGGAATGACAGTTATTACATCCCTCAGCTATATATATATCACGTCCTTCAACTTCAAGTGCGGTATAAGGCTGTACACTTTCTATTGTGGGGATATTAGAATCAATAAGTGCAGTTGGCATGTACTCGACAACACCACCAATCAAGATTGCAAGTACAGTCAGCAGAGTGAACTTTAAAGGTCGCCCTTCAAGCTTTCTATGCCAGCTTTCGTTTTCATCACCTTCATGCTTTTGCAGAGCAGGAGCTTGTGCTTCTTCATTCTGCAATAGGGAGCCACTTTTAGCTGTTTTAATCAGGTTATAAATACCGAATAAAGCACCAATAATAAATAAAGTACCACCAAATGCTCTTAAGGCGTACATAGGAATTATCTGTACAACAGTTTCTAAAAAGTTAGGGTATGTTAAGAAACCTTGATCAGTAAAATCTTTCCACATTAAGCTCTGTGTGATCCCACCCCAATACATAGGTATTACGTAGAAAATAGCTCCCATAGTTGCGAACCAGAAATGTATATTGGCAAGCTTTGTTGAGAACAACTTAGTCTCATAAATTCGTGGAGTAATGAAATAAAGCATTCCAAAAGCTAAACCACCATTCCAGAGTAATGCTCCGTTATGCACGTGACCTATTATGTAATCAGAATAGTGAGCTATAGCGTTTACATTTGCAATAGATAACATAGGTCCTTCAAATGTTACCATACCGTAAGATGTAACTGCAACAACCATAAACTTTAACACCGGATCTTCGCGAACCTTATCCCATGCTCCTCTCAAAGTTAAAAGCCCATTTAACATACCACCCCAAGATGGAGCAATAAGCATTAAGCTAAAGGCTGTTCCTAATGTTTGAGCCCATCCAGGTAGCGCTGTATATAATAAGTGATGAGGACCAGCCCAAATATAGATGAAGATCAAAGACCAGAAATGCACAATCGATAGTCTGTATGAAAATATAGGTCTATTTGAAGCTTTAGGGATAAAATAATACATGATCCCTAAGAATGGGGTTGTCAAGAAGAAGGCTACCGCATTGTGCCCATACCACCATTGTACTAGCGCATCTTGTACACCTGCATACACAGGATAACTTTTTAAAAGGGTTGCTGGTACTTCAAAAGAATTAACCAAATGTAAGACTGCTACAGTCACAAAGGTTGCAATGTAAAACCATATTGCAACGTAAATATGCTTTTCACGTCTCTTCATGATGGTCATTATCATATTCACCCCAAAAATGACCCAAATAAGTGTTATCAAAAGGTCAATAGGCCATTCCAATTCTGCATATTCTTTACTAGTTGTAATACCAAATGGTAATGTAGCAACAGCAGATACAATTATGGTTTGCCATCCCCAGAAGTGAATTTTACTTAGCTTTTCGCTCCACATTGATGCTTTACACAAGCGTGGAAGCGAATAATAAACCCCATAGAAAATGGCGTTTCCAGCAAATGCAAAAATTACTGCATTAGTGTGTAAAGGTCTTAATCGACCAAATGATAGTTCTGGAATAAAGCCTAAAAAATCAGGCCAAATAAATTTTAGTGCTACAATCAATCCTACAAGAAATCCAATGATTCCCCATATCATGGTTGCAATACCAAAATTTCGAACTACTTTATTGTCATAATGAAATGTGTCTACAGACATTACGAATCCCTTTTATTAGTTAGTGTTGTTTTTTTAGAGGATGATTTATTCTCATCAAAAAGAATACGGACAGATGGTGTATACTGATCATCAAACTGCCCTGATTTAACCGCCCAGAAGAAAGCGACTAAAAAAATTAATGCTACTGAAATACTGAAAAAGATTAAAAAGAAAATTACTCCCATATTTTCAAGCCTCTGTTTTTAGCCTTTATTCTAGTAGCGATAGTGGTAAAAAGCATTATACTGATTGAACTCAAAGGCATTAATATTGCTGCTACTAAAGGAGATAAATGTCCTGTCACTGCAAAAGTCAGTCCTGTAACGTTATATAACAATGAAAGGGCAAAACTCACATTTACAATGCCAATAGAAGTTCTTGAAAACTCAAGGAGTTTAGTAAAGTTCTGAAACTCAGCCCCGGCTAAAATTGCATCACAAGCGGGGGAGAAAGAGCTAGTTTTGTCAGATAACGCAATCCCAAATTGACTTCTCATTAAAGCACCAGCATCATTAAGTCCATCGCCTATCATCAAAACATTTTGGTTATTTAACGATAGGGTATCTATGAATTCAAGTTTCTGTTGCGGACTCTGGTTAAAATGCATTTTATCGGCACCAGTAAAGAAATGGGATAAATGTATAGCGTCTTTCTCGTTATCACCTGATAGTAAGTGAAGATCATAGTGGTTGCGAAGTAATTCTATTAGATCACCCATTCCATCTCTCAACTGATTCTTAAATTCAAAACACCCTAAATAAATGCGGTTTATAGTAATATGTACATTTGATTCAGTAAGATTTGGTACAGGTAAATCGGAACCAATATATTCTTCTATAAAACTCTTATTCCCTAGATGGATTTCATCACCTTTATAGATAGCATGAATACCTTTACCCTTGATCTCTTCTATAAAGTCTAGTGCTTCATAATTGAAAGTTTGATCACTCAAATAGTTATATATTTTTTTACTGTAAGGATGAGTTGAATTCTTAGTAGCAGCAAGGATAATTTCTTTTTGACTATTAGAAAGTGATTCTCCAATAAAAGTAAGAGTGCTTTTTTCAGAATCGGTTAAAGTTCCTGTTTTATCGAATACGATTGTATCAATTGATCCAAGACTTTCAATACCATCAGTATTCTTTAAAAAGAACCCATTTAGAGAGAGAATATTAGTTGCAGAACCAAAGGTAAATGGTGCAGATAATGCTAAAGCACAAGGGCATGCTACTATAAGTACAGCAGTGAAAATTGTGAATGCTTTTGAAGGATCTATATAAAGCCATGTTAGACAGGAAATGAATGCAATACCTATTACAATAGCTGTGAAATAAGGGCTTATACGATCAGCTAGTGTTTTGTGATTATCTTTGCTATCAATTTTTAACGCATCATTTTCCCACAGCTGTGTTAGATAGCTATGTTCTACCTTTTTTGAAACCATCATCCGACTTTGACTTCCTAATATTTTGCCTCCAGCAAATATTAATTCGTTCTTTTGTTTGGTTACAGGGGTAGATTCACCTGTAATAAAGCTATAATCGATAACTGCAGAATCAGACTGCAATATTGAATCACAAGGAATTAATTCATTATTCCTTAATGCGATTTCATCACCAACTGAGAGTGTTTTTACAGAAACTGATTCTTCAATCCCATTAATTATTTTTAAAACAGAGATTGGAAGGTATGATTTATAATCACGGTCAAAAGAAAGGCCTATAAATGTTTTCTTCTGTACAATTTTACCAATAAGTAAGAAGAAAATAAATCCTGCAAACGAATCGAAATATCCGGCACCTGTTCCGCTTATAATCTCATATAAGCTTCTACCAAATAGTGCGATGATTCCAATTGATATTGGAACATCCAGATTTATACCTTTTTGACTTATTGCGGCCCAAGCAGATTTTAAATAATCACTAGAACTAAAAACAAGAACTGGTATAGCTAGAATAATATTCAACACTCCAAAGAAGACTTTGAATGTACCAATAGAATCAGCAGTGGACATATTAAGATATTCTGGAAAACTAAAAAGCATAATATTTCCAAAGCAAAACCCAGCTACACCAAGTTTAAGCCATAAATCTCGAGGAATAGGTGATTGCTCCTGATTCTCTAATTGATTGAGTTTAAGGTTAGGCTCGTATCCTATTGTAGTAAGTAGTTCAACGACAGTTCTCAGGTCAGTTTTACTTGTATCGAAGACAATGGTCAAGGTACGTTTTAGGAAATTTACGGTTCCTTGTAAAATTCCTTCATTCAAGTTTTGAAGATTCTCAAGAAGCCACACGCACGAGGTGCAATGAATATTTGGGATATTAAAGGTTGAGGACGCTACCTCAGCATTTTTAAAATCAATAAGCTTTTCTTGTACATCTTTATCGATTAAATAATCAAACCTTTTCCTTTCTAATCCAGTACTAATAGTAGTTCCTGGTGAAGCATCTAGATCATAATAGGTACATAGGTTGTTATCAGATAAAAGTTGATATACAGTTTCACAACCTTGACAACAGAAATTTAATGTAGAATCTGTCTGATATTCTGCTGGTTCACCGCAATGTGAACAAATAGCTTGTTCTGAAATCGCAACTACATTCATTTTTTACCTATTACTTTTAAAAATGAAAGATGTTGTTCAAACCAAGCTTGTGTCATTAAATTACCCAGGTTTTCGAAATTTGTTTCATGAAGCCAGTCACCAATTTTATCTCTTTCTGCAGCCCAAAATGAGTGGAATGGACAAGGTTCAATGTTTCCACATCCTTCAATTCCCATAAAACAAGAATTAAAAAATACTTCCCCATCTATGGCTGCAATTACTTCATAAATTGAAATTTCTTTCAAATTTTTGGCCAGATAAACTCCACCATGTAAACCGCGTTGAGATTTAATTATTCCAGGAGTTTTTAATTTTGCGAGAATTTGCGACAAATATGCTGCGGGACATTCCATAGAGCGAGCAAGTTCAGAAGCAGAAATTATATCAGAAGGATGCTTTGAGATTGCGATAATCGCTCCAATGGCATATTGAGTTCCTTGAGATATAAATTTCATAATCTAATAATGATATTCGAATATAGATATTATATTAAGAAATATATAAAAATCATGCAATAAGAAATCAACTATTATTAAAAAAATTACTAAGTGTTTTGTTAAGAATTAAAGGAGAGCTGTTGTTCAAACCAAACCTGAGACATAGCTTTCTCTGTGTCTTCAAAATTAGTTTCCTGTAACCACAGTTTGATATATTCTCTTTGGGTAGACCAAAATAAATGGAAAGGACAAGGTTCGATATGGCCACAACCCTCGATACCCATAAAACAATTGCTAAAAAATGAATCGCCATCTACGGCAACTATAACTTCATAAACAGAAATATCTTTAACAGATTTTGCTAAAAAAACTCCACCATTCAATCCGCGTTGAGATTTTAATATCCCAGGTTTTTTGAGCTTTGCGAGAATTTGAGATAAATATGCAGCAGGGCAATCCAAAGCTTTAGCGAGTACAGATGCTGATACAGCTCTTGAATCTTCTTGTTTGGATAGTGCTATTATTGCAGAGATGGCATATTGTGCCCCTTGAGATACTAGTTTCATTATTGAATATAAATATAATATTCAAACTAGATTATATTTTTTTGCTTCTTCTCTTTTAAATGAATTGGTATTAAAATTTAACGGCAGAATTAATATTATATGATGAATTCTATTTATAGTAGCTCTTCAAAAGTAGTTTTAGATTGATTGTAAGCATTGAGTAGTTTGTGTCTTCGAAAGATTCGAGTTCTGATAATCGTTTATCTAGATATTCAAGTCTTGTATCTATTACAAAGCGATTTCTGATCATCAAACCGAGACCAATAACTAAATGAGGCGGAAATTGAGGATTATCGAAGTCTTTTTGTGTTTCATAATCAATATAAACTCCATCCCCAATTTCAAAAGATTTTGATATTCCTATATCCGTAAATCCTTTTAATAGACCATTACCAATATAATATCTGGCTCCGAAACTTGACTCAATAGTATTATAATAAAGTTTAGCGTTTTGGTTAACACCCTGAATGGTAGCAATCTCAGTATCAGAGAAGTTTTTATAATCGCCTCGAACCCAAATTGAAAATCTGTTTTTTGTAATAGGTAGAAGCTGTTCTAGTTCTATGCCAATATTTGGATATACATTATCTTTAAAACTAACAACTTTCACATTTTGAATTTGTGTTGTCGAAACCATCGAATAAGTAGATCTACCAATAAATAAAGAAATATTTAGATATTTATAAGAAATCAAAGGAATTCCTGAGTATGTATTAGCAGTAACTTCTAAACAAGAATTGTATTTTTCATAAAAATCTATGAGTGCTTTCTTATTATATTTTAAATCATCCACTAAGCCTGAAATAGACTCACATGACAATGAGTTTTCTATTTGCTTTCTAAAAGCACGATTAAAGGAAATAACTCTATCTTTTCTTAAATACTTTGTATTTACTAGTTGTGTAGGTTTATCAGAACCAATTGAAAAGAAAAATATTTCTGAGCCAGAATCTTCATAACTATAGAGATTAGCGTCCCCCTCAACTAGAGTTCTAAGAAAAATTAGTTTATTAAAAAACTTAGGTTCAGTACTGTTACTTGGAGAGGTATTTAAATCTACTTCACCATTGAATCTTAAAAATTTAAATCCTGAAACTTTGAATTCTTTAATTTCTAAGATAGAGACTATTTCAGTTGGGCTAGATTTTTCTTCTTTGAAATTAATTCCTAGAGGAGTTTTGGATAGTGGATAGATATCAATGTATCCTTGTATAACTTCCCCTTCATTATCTATGTAGTATCCTTTTTCGAAAAGTCCTTGCGCATTAAGTGAAGAGAGTACCAGTGAAAAAATCAAAAATGATAAATTGATTTTCATGTATTTGTAGTTTATTGTAAGAGCTAAAATTATAAATTTGATGCTAGTCAAATTCATTTAAAAATAAAAGTTATTAAAAAACTATTGACAATCACTTTATTAGAACCTTTTTTTTCTGGCTCACATATGCAATGGGCAGAAGGGCTTCAAAAACACTCTAAGCACAGCATACAGATACTAAGCTTAGCAGGGCGGCATTGGAAGTGGAGAATGCACGGTGGCGCTATTACCCTTGCAGATCAATTCAATGATACTAAGGAATTACCAGATCTTATCTTAGCAACGTCAATGCTTGATTTAACAACCTTTCTTGCTCTTACGCGTAAGAAATCTGCAGAAATATCCGTTGCACTCTATTTTCACGAGAATCAGCTTACGTATCCATGGTCACCACAGGACAGAGACGTAAAGAAAAAAAGAAATAACCACTATTCATTTATCAATTACGTATCTGCATTAGCAGCAGATAAAGTTTTTTTTAATTCTGAATATCATAAAGACTCATTTTTAGGAGCGTTGCCAAAGTTTCTTAAACAATTCCCAGACAAGAGAGGTGGGGGTAACATTGACTTAATAAAGAAAAAGAGTGAGGTTTTACATCTTGGTTTAGATCTTGAACGGTTAAATGCATTCAAAGCATCAGAAAAAGAAAAGCAGTCAGTGGCAACTATATTATGGAACCATCGATGGGAATATGATAAAAATCCTGAGGAATTTTTTGAAACGCTCTATAACTTAAAAGAGAGAAAAATAGATTTTAAATTGGTGGTATTGGGTGAACAAAATGAAGTAAATCCTTCAGTTTTTGAAGAAGCGAAAGAGAAACTAAAAGACAACATTCTGCACTGGGGATATGCGGAAACATTTGAAGAATATGCGAGATGGTTGTGGAGAGCAGATATTCTGCCTGTGACTTCTAATCAAGATTTTTTTGGAGGAAGTGTAGTGGAAGCCATGTATTGTGATTGTTTTCCTCTATTGCCTAATCGATTAGCATATCCAGAACATTTACCTAATGAATTAGATCGAGAGTTTTTATATGAAGAAGGAGAGCTGCAAGCCCGACTTGAAACAGCGATAGAAAGTGTAATGGGAATCAGGCAGGTAGATTATCAATCTATTGTTAAGAAATACGACTGGGGCAAGTTGATTAGTAAATATGACAAGAGCATGGAAATACTTTTATAGAGTCATAGTTCATTAATACCAAGCCAAAGCTCTTCAACCTGATCTCGGGCCCATTGATGTTTCCTTAGAAACTTGAGGCTAGAGTTAATACTAGGATCATTTTTAAAGCAATTTATATCTACGTGATAACTCAATTGCTCCCAGCCATAGAACTCTACTAGTTCTTCGACAATTTGTTGAAGCTTAATACCGTGTAGGGGATTGTTTGGCTGCTCTTTACTCAATATTACTCTTCAGCAACTTCCTGTAGCTTAGGAAGCACTGCTTTCCAACCTTTTTGTGTGTCTATATATCGTTTTTGACCATTTTCGACATATTTAAATCCTTTTTGAGTTATGGTCAATTCTGTCTTGCCATCTTCTTCATCCAATTCGTAAATAATGACGATATAGTTTTCAAGCGTATCCTCAATTCCAGAATTAGAAGGGAAAATTGTATGTTCTAATAATTTATTGGGTATGGCTCGAATCACTTCACCCTTTACGACAGTGATATCTTTACCATTTTGCTTAATATAATAGTTGGCTTTGCTACCTGGTGTCCAGTTACTATCGCATCGAGAGCCAAACATATAATGTTCAATTTTATCAGGATTAGTAAGTGTTTCCCATACTTTCTCTGCTGATGCGTCTATTGTAGCTTCTAAAACTATACTGTTTTCCATAGTGATTATTTAATCGTCTTATTTAACCAGTTAATCATTTCACTAAAGGCTTTATTTCGAACCTCTTTTTTTGATAGAAAAATATCATGCATTGCATTTTCCACAGGCAAGAAGGTAACTTTTTTTCCCAATTTCTTTCCACTTTCTTTTATGTGATCTACATTTAATACGATATCCATTTCTAAAATGTCAGGTGTCCACTTTTTTGATTTAATTGATTGCGTTGAATGCATCACTAATATCGGTTTATCAATACTGGATGAACTTTGTAATTTAGTTTGAGCATCACTTATTGCAATTAACCATTTAAAATATGCCGGAAACCCACATTTAGGTTTCCATTCCTCTTTAAATTCCCATTCTCCATGTTGAGTTTTTAATATACTACTGCTATAGAGCTTAGACAGAGGTTTACTTTTATTTGCATAAGGCATAAAAAAAGAAATAATCTTGGCAAAAAGCACATTTATATTTCTTTCTAACTTTGAAACATTGAATTCAAAGAATGGTGAATTTAGAATTAATGCATCAATGAGTTCTTTTCTTTGACCAAAATTAGCATACATGCAAGCAATTAGTCCTCCTGTAGAGTGGCCAAGAATGACAATCGCCTTTTGGCTTTCTTGTTTAATTATTCTAAGTGCTTCTGTAATTTCTTCATAATACTCAGATATATCTTTGCAAAAATTGGGATGCTGGTGTGGAAGTAGTGAACGTCCATATTTTCTAAGATCTAGAGCAAAAAAGTTATAATCTGCATTATGAAATCCTTCAGCTAAATGTGGATGAAAGAAATAATCGTTAAATCCATGTATATAAAGTGCTGATTTCCTGCCTTTTCTGTTTTGATTAGAATGAACAAGAGTGGCTACAACTCTTCCCTCATAATCATCCGAGAACTCTAAGGTCTGTTCTGTAAAGTCGTTAAGAGTCATGGAAAGAATTAGAAATTATGGAGTGAAGATATACGGATTTGGTTCATTCAGGAGAAAATGTAAAGTATATAGTTTAATTACAATAGATTTATCACCTTTTGGAAACGTCTCCCTAATTTCTGTATTCGTGATTGTGAACGGTACATTCTATATTCTGGTAAATGAAAATACCAGCTATTAAATATTTTGGTCCAAGTACATTAGTTACGGCTGCTTTTATTGGTCCGGGAACAGTTACAGTATGTACTTTAGCAGGTGTAAATTCTGGATATACATTACTTTGGGCATTATTCTTCTCTGTTATAGCTACTATTGTTTTACAGGAAATGACCGCCAGACTAGGACTAATTACACAAAGCGGGTTCGGGGAAGCAATTCGAAGTGAATTAAAAAATCCAGCAGTTAGAATTTTTGTAATACTATTAGTTTTAGGAGCTATAGTAATTGGAAATGCTGCTTACGAAGGAGGTAATATATCTGGAGCTTTACTCGGGTGGAATGAGATTTTACCAAGTGTTGAATACACTGTCAGTGGGATAGAAATACGAATTGTCCCTTTGTTGATAGGAGGAATTGCTTTCTGGTTGCTTTATTCTGGAAATTTTAAGTGGATTCAAAATTTCTTAATTGGATTAGTGATAATAATGAGCCTAGTGTTTTTAACAACGGCGATTATGATTGGACCGAATTTAAGTGAAATTATTAAAGGCCTTTTAGTTCCAAAAGCATCATCAGAAGAAATTTTAACTGTTATGGCTTTAATTGGGACAACAGTTGTACCATACAATTTATTTTTACATGCTTCTTTGGTTCAGCAAAAGTATAACAAAGCAGATCAATTATCTGATCTTAGATATGAGAGTATAGTTGCGATCGTACTAGGTGGTTTGATATCAATGTGTATTGTTATCACAAGCGCAGGATCTGTAGATACGGGTTTTGAAGTCAAGAATGCAGCAGATATGGCAGTGCAGTTAGAGCCCATCTTGGGAAGTTGGTCAACTTATTTCTTAGGCTTGGGATTATTTGCAGCAGGTATTTCTTCGGCAATTACAGCTCCACTAGCGGCTGCTTATGCTGCTAAAGGAATATTAGGCTGGGATAAAGGTATGAATAGTATAAAATTTAAATCTGTTTGGATGGCGATTTTATCGGTTGGAGTAATTTTTTCAATGATGAACTTTAATCCTGTTAGTATTATTCAATTCGCCCAAATAGCCAATGGAATACTTCTTCCATTAGTGGCTATTTTCTTACTCTATATAGTTAATCAGAAAGAATTACTCGGTGATTATGCTAACAATAGAATTCAGAACATTTTGGGAATTGTAGTGATCGCAATTTCTCTACTTATAGGGTTTAAAAGCATAAACAGTGTATTTCAATTCCTATGAAAACAACTATTGATCTTAATTGCGATTTGGGAGAATGGAGATCTGAAAATGGCCCAGATTTAGATAGTGCTATAATGCCTTATATTTCTTCCTGTAATATTGCTTGTGGGGGACACATAGGAGATGGAATTACTATGCGGTGGACAGTTATTCTCGCGAAGAAAAATAATGTCCAGGTTGGTGCTCATCCTTCATATCCTGATAGAGCAGGTTTTGGACGACGACAAATCGAAATTAGTGAAAATGACCTCAAGAGCTCAATAAAAAATCAGATATTAAGTTTAAAAGAAATTGCAGAAACCGAGAATGTTCATTTACATCATATTAAACCTCACGGAGCTTTATATAATGCTGCATCAAAATACAGTAGCATTGCTAAGGTAGTTGCTGATTCAGTTAAAGAATTGGGTCTAAATATTCCTATTTACGGTCAGGCTGATTCTGAGTTAGAAAAAGCTACTTTAATGCATGGATTAAAATTTTGTGCCGAAGTTTTTGCCGATAGAAAATATGAAGATGATCTTACATTACGGTCAAGAGAATTAGATAACGCAATTTTACACAAAAAAGAAGACGTATTAAATCAAATCTTTGAACTGGTAATTGAGGAGAGTGTAACTACTTTTACTGGAAAAAAAGTACCTATCAAAACAGATACAATTTGTTTACATAGTGATACAAAAGGAGCACAAGAGTTGGCAAGAAATATTAATCAATTTTTGAAAAATCATGGAATTGCCATCAATTCAATTTAATGGAATTTCTTGGTCTGTCTTTAGACTCGGAGAATCATCTTTTCAGTTAACACCCAATGATAAAAAAAATACATTAGGGCTGATTCATGATACCATCCAAAAAATTGAGGATTCTAAAAGTCAGAATTTGATTGATATCATATCTTCATACTTTTCAATGACATTGATTTTCAATGACCCAAATATTGATTTAATTAGTTTCCTATCTGTAGTAGATACAAGTAAACCAATTGATTCGAAGACCAATAAAGCTAGTTATAGAATACCAGTTTGTTATGATTTGGGTTTAGATTGGAAAGAAATGGAATTAGCAACAGGTTTAGCTAAGAAAGAGATTGTAGCTATTCATTCTGGACAGGAGTATACAATTGCAATGATAGGTTTCTTACCCGGTTTTATTTTCCTGGATGGCTTGGATAATAGAATCCACGTTTCAAGAAGAAGTGTTCCAAGGGTATCAATTCCAGAAGGTTCAGTAGGAGTAGGCGGAACACAAACGGGAATATACTCCCTTGAAAGTCCTGGAGGTTGGCAAATTATCGGGAGAACCAAAAGTACTTTATTTAATGTTAACCAAATACCACCTACTAGATACAAAGCTGGTGAAAAGGTGATTTTTGATTCTATTTCAGAGGATGAATATCTTAATGATGAGGGACTAGATGGGTAGACTGGTAGTACTGGATGGTGGGATTTTTACAACAATCCAAGATAAAGGTAGGTTCGGCTATCGTAAATTTGGTGTGCCAACATCGGGTGTGATGGATGAAAATGCATACCAAGCAGCAAATTTTTTAGTTGGAAATCCTGAGGACTCCCCTGTATTAGAGTGTACATTAAAAGGAGGGAAGTACTCTTTTAAATCCAATGCATTAATTGCAATTACTGGTTCATTAATGAAACCAATGGTTAATTCAGAAAAGGTGAAATTAAATGAGGTAATTCAAATAAGAAAAGGAGATATCTTGACCCTGAATTATGCTGAGAGGGGTTTTAGAACTTACTTAGCTATTAAAGGGCAATGGAAGGTTCCTAAAGTAATGGAGAGTTATTCTACATACACATTGGGTAATTTTGGAGGCTTAAATGGAAGTAAAATCCGAGAAGGTTGCGTCCTAGAATGGGTAGAGAGTGATGAGTATTCTAAACGAGAAAAATTAAATAAAGAGCAAATACCTTATTACAGCTCAAAGGCAACCCTAGAATTTGTTCCTGGTCCGGAATGGGATTGGCTTTCTCAAAATCAAAAAGAGCGATTTTGTTCTACATCATTTACTATAAATTCTGATAGTAATAGAATGGGTATTCGTTTAGATGTAGATGAACCATTTATTATAGATAAAAGAGATATGATTTCAGCTGGGGTGGTTCCGGGTATTATTCAGCTACCTTCAAGTGGAAGACCAATTATATTAATGAAAGACGGACAAACAGTTGGTGGCTACCCAAGAATTGGGAAAGTCTTGGATCTACATCTAAATCGACTTGCACAACTACCCTTGAATGGTACCGTGAAATTTATGACGGGAAAGTTTTGACGAATTCCTTTTAACAGAAGTAAAAAGCATCAACAATTATTGTTTAAGAGATTCTCTTAATAGCTTCTAAATGGTGATAATTATGATGTATAGTGAAATACAATAACTCCGTTATGGTAAGCTTTTCAAAGTAGGGGATGATGTGTAATATTGGAGCTTAGTTGAAAAAAGAGAATATAGTTGAACATTTAAATAATGATAATTATATAAGCATAAATTAAATAAATATTGACAGTTGCTTATAATTACTAAATATCTTATTTAGCAAAATATTCATGAGAAAAATTAGGTTTCAAAATAAGCATCAATTTTAACTTTGACTTATTTTGTATGCAGAACATAGAAATAGCACTATCTATCTTAGAAGAGAATATAACCTCTATTAGGACAGTAACTGAATGGGCTGATAAAATGGGTTATTCAGATAGAAAAAAATTTTCGAGAGCATTCAGAACTCACTTTGGTTACCGACCAAAAGAAGCATTTCAAGAAACTAGAGTCAAAAAAATTCAAGACTATTTCCAACAATTTCCAGAAGAAAAGAATTATTATATAGCTGTTGAGTTTGGGTTTGCAGATGACCAAGGTTTAAACAAATTTCTTAAGAGGCATACTGGGTTAACCCCAACCGAATTACGAAAAAGGCTAGTCAAAAAGGCTAGTCAAAAAGGCTAGTCAAAAAGGCTAGTCAAAAAGGCTAGTCAAAAAG
>Ga0136600_1000729_pt1 | contig 17126 bp, 17 predicted proteins | sample AntRauMFilla2698_FD_104634 | JGI IMG/M metagenome (GOLD analysis project Ga0136600, IMG submission 104634) | Saline lake microbial communities from Rauer Islands, Antarctica - Metagenome Filla 2 #698 | ecosystem: Environmental > Aquatic > Non-marine Saline and Alkaline > Saline | place...
CAGCTTTCTGGCCCCCGGCCTTGTAATGCTGGGCCTGTTGAACAATTCCTTTGCCAACTCTTCCAGCTCGCTCATCGTGGCGAAGGTGCAGGGCAATCACGTGGATTTCCTGATGCCGCCCTTGAGCCCGTCAGAGCTTGCGGCCGCGTTCATCGGCGGCGCAGTGACGCGCGGCGCCCTGGTGGCCCTGGCCACGGGCCTGGCCATCGTTTCCTTCGTCGACATGGGGATCGTCCATCTCTGGGCGGTGCTGTATTTTGGTCTGTCCGCCGCAGCGATGTTTTCCATGATCGGCCTGATCGCCGGGCTGTGGGCGGAAAAATTCGATCATCTCGCGGTGATCTCCAATTTCATCATCATGCCGCTGGCCTTCCTGTCGGGCACGTTCTACTCGATCGAAATCCTGCCCGAGCCGTTCTATTCGATCAGCCACGCCAACCCGGTCTTCTTCCTGATCGACGGGTTCCGCTATGGCTTCATTGACGCCCATGACAGTGTTTTGTGGGTCGGTGCGCTGGTGGCTGCTGCCATCAATGTCGCGCTTTTGATCGCCAGCTATCTGCTGCTGCGCTCAGGCTGGCGCTTGAAGGATTGAGCCCAATCCGCCTAGATCAGGCAGTTCGTTATTTCACACCCTTTGCGACGGAGCCCGTCCATGCCCAAGCCCTTGATGGAAACCTACGCGCCGCCCAATCTTGATTTCGAGCGCGGCGAGGGGGTCTACCTGTTTGAAAAGGGCGGGGACAAGTATCTCGACTTTATCTCCGGCATTGCGGTGAACGGGCTGGGCCATGCCCACCCCAAGGCCGTGGCGGCGCTGAAGGATCAGGCAGAAAAGCTCTGGCACACCTCCAACATGTTCCGCGTGGCCGGCCAAGTTGAGCTGGCGGAGAAATACTGCCGTGACAGCTTTGCCGACCGGGTCTTCTTCACCAATTCAGGTGCCGAAGCCATGGAGGCCGCGCTGAAGACCGCGCGCCATTACCATTACGCCAACGGCCGCCCGGACAAGTATCGCATCATCACCTTCACGGGTGCTTTCCACGGCCGCACGTTCGGCGCGATCAATGCGGGTGGAAACGAGAAATATCTCGAGGGCTTCGGGCCGCGCATGGAGGGTTTTGATCAGGTGCCGTTTGGCGATCATGACGCCCTGCGCGCCGCGATCACCGAAGAAACCGCGGCGATCTGCGTCGAGCCGGTTCAGGGCGAGGGCGGCGTGCGCGCCATTCCTGACGTGTGCCTGCGCGGACTTCGCGAGCTGTGCGACGAGCACGGGCTGCTTCTGATCTATGACGAGGTGCAGTGCGGCGCCGGGCGCACTGGCAAGATGTGGGCCCATGAATGGGCGGGGACGGCGCAGCCGGACATTATGGCGGTGGCCAAGGGCGTCGGCGGTGGCTTTCCCATGGGCGCGTGCCTGGCCACCGATGCGGCCGGCGAGCATATGGTGGTGGGCACCCATGGCTCCACCTTCGGCGGCAATCCGCTGGCCATGGCGGTGGGCAATGTCGTTTACGACGAGCTTTCCAGCCCCGGCTTCATGCAGCACGTGGTGGATATCTCCAACACGATGCGCCAGCAGCTTTCCGGCCTTGCCGACGAGCACAAGGACAAGGTTGTCGAGGTGCGCGGGCGCGGCCTGCTGATGGGGCTGAAACTGGCTGAGGGCTATGTGAACAAGACACTGGTCGCCAAAGCGCGTGGACACCATCTGCTGATGGGAGCGGCCGGTGACAATGTCGCGCGCCTGGCTCCGCCCCTGATCATCAATGAGGATCACGTGCGCGAAGCCATGGGTGCGCTGGACAAGGCGCTGGGCGAGTTGGAGCACGAGGCGGCGTAAGCGCTGCCCGGAAGGATTACGATTTGATGGGCGAAATGGGGAAAACGCCGGCTCCGGACGATTTCGGAGCCGACGACGACATTGTCACGGTCTTCCAGCTGGAAGGCCGGCCAGTGCGCGGGCGCGTCGTGCGCCTGGGGTCCACTGCAGATGCGGTTCTGTCGGCCCACACCTATCCGGCCAGCGTCGCCCACCTTGTCGGCGAGGCGGCGATGATCGCCGTGCTGATCGGCGACTCCCTAAAATTCCAGGGCAAGCTCATCGTTCAGGCCAGCGGTCCCGGCTCGGAAGGCCGCAACGTCGAAGGCGAGGGTGCCGTCGCGTTTGTGGTGGCCGACTTTGTGCCCGGCGAAGGTGTTCGTGCCTATGCCAAGTACGACGCTGAGCGGGTGAAAACGCTGGAAAAAATTCATGGCGGGCCGGTGGGTGCGCAGATGCTTCTGGGTGGCGGCCATTTTGCGATGACCGTGGATCCCGGCCCCGGCATGGAACGCCATCAGGGCGTAACCTCCATTCAGGGCGAAAGCCTGGCGGAGGCCGCCGAGCACTATTTCGATCAGTCCGAGCAAGTGCCTTCGCGCCTGAAGCTGGTCGTTGGCCGTCAGATGATTGCCGGCGGCACCTATGTCTGGCGCTGCGGTGGCGCGCTGATCCAGCGCATTGCCGGCGATGACGCCCGCGGCGAGACCGACGCCGATTTTGATCACGCCAGGGCGCTGTTTAATACGCTAGAGACCGATGAGCTGATTGATCCGGCGATAACGTCCGGGCGTCTGCTGTTTCGCCTGTTCCATGAAGAAGGCGTGCGCGTGGAGCAGAGCCGCTCTGTAGTGCGCCGCTGCGCGTGTGAGCATGACCGGCTTGCCCGCCTGCTCGCGCGCTTTCCCAGCGATGACCGAGAGCATATGAGCGATGATGACGGCCAGGTTGCCATGACCTGCGAGTACTGTAATCGCGAATGGACGTTTTCCGCCGCCGAGATCGACCAGGCCGGAAAGGCCAACGACTAGCGTACGCCAGGCGGGCGAGGGCTTCAGCTGTCATCGCCGTACTGAAACACCTCCTCCAGCCTGACGCCGAACGCCTGCGCAATCTGAAAGGCGCTCTCCAGCGAGGGCGAGTATTTGCCCTGTTCAATGGCGAGCACGGTCTGGCGGGTCATGCCGATGCGCTCGGCGAGCTGGGCCTGGGTCATTTCTCCGGCGTGAAAGCGCAGCTCGCGGATGCGGTTCTGGATGCGAGTGGGTTTGGCCATCAAAACCCCCGGCGATAATCAATCGCGCGCAAGGCCGCCTTGACGATCTCCGACGCGGCCAGTGAGGCCAGCAACGCATTGGCGGCCCAGAACGGCGCAAAACCGAAGACCAGAAGCCCCAGCGTCATCACCGCTCCGCACGCCATCACATAGGCTGAGCGCGCATCCGCCCGCGTCTCGATGGTCCGGTCGCGCTCATCAGAGGCACCTGTCTGGCTCGGCGCGAGCGCCTTGAGCAGGAGGTGGGCGATGATCGACAGCACCACGATGAAAACCGTAAGGGCGATGAACAGTCCGCCCACGGCCATCGGGGGCGGCGTAACCTCAAGGTCGAAGAAGGGCGGGATGACCACGCCGAAATACCATCCAAACACCAAAGTCAGAATCGCCAGCATGGCGAGGTTGCTCTTTTCCTGAAACGACATGTCAAACTCCTTTGTCTTTATATCAAAAATATTTGACCTATTATGAGGTAAAAAATATTTAACACGCTGTCAAATATTTTCGTCGTTATTCTGAGATAGATCCGACTGGGGCTGCTATGGGCTGGCCGGCCAGGGCGCTTGCATGCGGCGCCGAAACGACCGGTGCGCGCTGTGAGGCGCAGACCGGTGCGGTCTGGTTCTGCCGGCGTTTGGCCGCATGGCTTGGCTTTCAGGCACCGTTCATACGGAACAGCTTACTGTGATGCTGCGTTAAACTGTCGCTCTTTGGTGAAGCGCTAGAATGGATATCGGCCGCCGCTCGGGTAAGGATTTGGTGACGTTATTTTTCCAAAAAACCTGCTCTTCACGGCGAATTGATGTGTTATAGAGATAACAGCTACAAAGGACGCATCCGCGATTTGAGTCGGGCGCGTTGGGGACAAGATGGAACGCAGTTTGCACCGTTTTTCGTCACAGACCGCTCGCCGTGCAAGGCTTTTTGCCGGTGTGGCGTTGGTTGCTGGCCTGTCTTGCGCACCCGCGCTTGCTCAGGTGGATGATGCTGGCAGAAGCCCGTCTGCCGAGATGCGCACGATGATTCTCGGACCGCTGTACCAGGAATTCGGGGATGTCGCGCTGCGTCAGCCGGGCGCGCGTCTGAACGATGTGAACCGCGTCTCGGCGCTACGTTACACCGCCCGCCCCGCCAAAAAAGTCGATGTGGCCTCGCCGCGTCCGGCTGCCACGCGCTTTGCTGATTCGGTTCTGGTCGCGCGCAGTGAATCGCCCGTTCGCGACCGCCTCGCCGCATTTTCCAGCGGTGATGCGACAATTGCCTACTCTCCGTATGCAGGCCGCGTGAGCGTTTCGCTTTTCGATGGTGGATCGCCGGATGCAGCGTTCCTCGGCTTCCGGCCCGATTATGCTGAAAGTGCGGGACGTGCCCTTCGCCAGGAGCGCGACCGGCCACGCCGTATGGCGCTTCGCTATGAACGGTCATTCGACGCCACGGCCGCCGACGGCATGGATTACGGGGTTGCCCCGCGTGCTGGATTGAGTGTCGGCGGAGAAAGCGCGGCGGTGGAGACCGGTGCCACGGTGCGTCTGGGCCAGTATATCAATACCGAGTTTGACCGTCCGGCCTGGTGGTTCTTTGCCGGAGCCGACCGGCAGGCGGTGATGTATGATCCCGGACATGGCTTTGACGTGCGCGGCGCCCTGGCCATGGAACCTTACGCCATTGTTGGCGATGCGCAGGCCGGTGTGGCCATGCGGGTGGGCGGCACCGATGTTTCGTTTGCCTACATTCACCGCGAGACCGAATATTCCATGCCCCAGGAGAGCTGGGACACGCGCGAGGGCTTTGCGGCCTTTTCGCTGACCTGGCGCCGTTAGGCTTAGCCTGCCACGGCTCTCAGGGGCAAGAATCGGGAGCGCACGGCGTAAAGCCTGCGCTCTTTTTTCTGGTGCGCGCCTGTGCCTGGCCCGACCGCACTGCGCGTTCGAACCCTGGGGACCATGCCCGTTTGGGGAGACACCGTGATGATCCGTGTTGTTACAGCCGCAGCGATCAGCGCCATGATACCGGGCGCCGTTGCAGCTCAGCCGGTTGGTGAGGCTCAGGCCGCTTCTGACCGCGGAATGGTATCTCTGGTGGTTGAGAACGATTTGTTCGGCGGCACCGATCGTAATTATTCCAATGGATTGCGTCTTGAGTGGGTGCGTCCTGCGCAAGACTTCAATCCCTGGCTTCGGCGTGCAGCGCGCACCCAGCCTTTCGTGGATCTGGACGGTATCGAGCTGCGTGACGGGATTGCCGTGTCCCATACGCTCTATACGCCGCGCGACATCACACTGGCGGTTCCGCCCGCTGATGATCACCCGTATGCGGCGCATCTGTCGGTGCAATGGTTTGCCGCCGCGTCAGAGGCGAATGCGGAAAATACCGTGACGATCGATGTGGGCCTGATCGGGCCCGGCGCCGGCGGGGAGTTTATCCAGGAAAGCTGGCACCAGCTCATTGACGGCGAGGAGCCGCGGGGCTGGGATGCGCAACTGAAAGACGAGATTGTCTTTGCGATTTCCGGCCAGCGGGCTGTACGCCATTCCGGCCCGACGATCGCAGGTCTTGAGCTGGATGCCCTGACCCATGCGGGTCTGACGCTGGGTACGCTGCGCACCAGTGCCTCTGCCGGTGCCACGGTACGTGCGGGGTTTGGCCTCGATCAGGCGTTTGCGCCGCCGCGCCTTCGTCCGGCCATCGGCCCCTCCAGCCTGTATCAGCCGGGCGAGGGGATCGCGGGCTATGTCTTCGCCGGGGTGGGTGCCTATGGTGTCGCGCGCGACGTCTTTCTGGACGGCAACACGTTTCGCGACTCAGCCAGCGTGGAAAAATATTTTGCCGTGGCGGACCTTCAGGCGGGCGCCGCGATTCACGCCGGGCGCTACCGGGTCGCCTTTACGTATATCGTGCGCACCGAGCAGTTTGAGGGCCAGGACGGCGTGCAGAAATTCGGCGCGATTTCCCTGTCCCGGGCGTTCTAGAATCATAGATAATGTCTCGCGACGCTGTTCACGTCTGTGGATAGCTTGCGCCAAACCGTCACAAGGGGTGGACGTTTAGGCCCCTTTAACCACAATATGTAGACATAGGCGCTGCGCCATATTGCGCGATCCATTCGAGCCGGGGACGATAGATCCGACCATGACCCTCATCGCTTCAGACCGTCCGGGACTTTTAACGCCCAGCCACTCTTACAAGCCGTTCCGCTATCCGTGGGCGTATGATTTCTGGAAGACCCAGCAGCAGGTTCACTGGCTGCCCGAAGAAGTGCCCCTGGGCGAAGACTGCAAGGACTGGGCGACCAAGCTCACCGACAAGGAGCGTGGCCTGCTGACGCAGATCTTCCGCTTTTTCACCCAGTCGGATGTGGAAGTCGGCGCAAATTACATGGAAAACTACATGCCGCTCTTCAAGCCGGTTGAAGTGCGCATGATGCTGGCCTCCTTCTCCAACATGGAGACGGTGCACATCGCCGCCTACGCGCTTCTGCTTGAGACGATCGGCATGCCCGATACCGAGTTCTCCGCCTTCATGGAGTACGAGGAGATGGCGGCCAAGCACGATTATCTGGGCAAGTTCGGCGTTGAGACCGACCGCGACATCCTCACCTCCATGGCGGTGTTCGGCGGCTTCACCGAAGGCCTGCAGCTGTTCGCCAGCTTCGCCATGCTGATGAACTTCCCGCGCTTCAACAAGATGAAGGGGATGGGCCAGATCGTGTCCTGGTCGGTGCGCGATGAGTCGCTGCACTGCGAGGGCATGATGAAGATGTTCCACACCTTCGCCGAGGAATCCGGTGCCCTGACTCAGGGTGTGAAGGATGACATCGCCGATTGCTGCAAGACGGTGGTGAGCCTGGAAGACAAGTTCATCGACCTGGCGTTCGAGGCCGGCGAGGTGGAAGGCATGACGCCTGAGGACATCAAAGGCTATATCCGCTACATCGCCGACTGGCGCATGAAGCAGCTGAAATTGCCGGTGATCTACGGCGTCAAGGATCACCCGATCCCGTGGCTCACAGAGATCTTGAACGGGGTCGAGCACGCCAACTTCTTTGAAGCGCGCGCCACCGAATACTCCAAGGGTGCCACCAAGGGTGCCTGGCACGGTGATGAAGGTGTGTGGGCCAGTTTCGACAAATCCCTGTCCAACCGTGCGCTCGCCAGCGCGCTGCACGCGGAATAGGGCATCGCCCTGTATTTTAAAAACCCCGGCGCTCCGGCGCCGGGGTTTTTTATGTCTGAAATCGCGCGGGGTGTGAGGGTCCGGGACGTCTAGCTTTCGAGGCGGCGCACGGCTTCTTCGGCGGCGGCCGGGCGCGAGATGTCGGCGATGTCGAGCAGGGACTGCGCGAGCTCACGCATGCCGGCTTCCAACGCGTTGACGGTCTCCATGGCCGCGGCGGCGCGCAGGTGATTGATCGCTTCGGCGCCATCGGCCTCGGCATCGCGGGCCAGCAGCGCCAGCGCGAAATGATAGGGGATGTCGGGTGTCTGCGAGAGCCGGGCAGCGGTGCGGTAATGCTCCAGCCCGGCTTCGCTGTCGGCACCGAACATGCCTTCACCGGCCCGGCGGACCACCTCCAGATGCCACGCACCCAGAAGCGCATTGGCCCACGGATTGTCCGGGTCCAGAGCCAGGCCGCGCTCCATCTGGGTTCGGCTGCGCTGGGGCAGGCGCGCAAGGGCGGCGCTCAACGGATTGGAATAACGGCCCTGATAACCAAGGGCCGCGGCGTAAACGAGATGCGCGCGTGAATAATCTGGATCTATATCCAGCGCTGCCTGGGCGTAGTTCGCCGCCCTGCGCGCCCGCTCGCGCTTATCGCCCTGTTCGGCCTCGGCCATCTCACCGAGCATGAGCGGGGCGAGCGCGGCTTCGGCCGCCAGGGTCTTGGAAAAAGCGTCCGACGCACTCGCAGCGAGATTTTGCGCCGTGGCCCATTCGCCCGCGTCATAGGCCGCCTGCACGCCCGTCTGCGCCAGGGCGGGACTGCTCATGAGCAAGCTGAGGAAGGCAAGAACAACGCGCATGAGCCCATAGATAGGCCTAATTGCGTCAACAGCGAGCCCGAACCCGTCCCGCGACGCCGGGCGCTAGCCCAGCACCCGGCCTGCCACCGCATCTAGCTTGGTGACAAGCTCGGGATCGCGATGGTCGGGAGCGGTGAGGATGGCAAAATCAAGCGCAGTCTCAATACCTTGCGGCGAGGGCGTGCGTTCAGTTTTCGCCAGCGTCGCCACCAGATGGCGCACCAGCGCGTGGGCGGTTTCGGTATTGGTCTTCATGACCTTCAGGATTTCGGCGATGTCCACATCGTCGTCGGCCGAGCGCCAGCAATCATAATCTGTGACCATGCAGATGGAGGCGTAGGGCAGCTCGGCTTCGCGCGCGAGCTTGGCTTCAGGCATGTTGGTCATGCCGATCACGTCCAGCCCCCAGGAGCGGTAGAGCGCGCTTTCGGCGCGGGTGGAAAATTGCGGCCCCTCCATGGCGAGATAGGTCCCGCCGCGCTGGACATGGGCGGCACCGGCGGCCTCTGCGGCGTTAGCGGCCAGGGCTGACAATCGCCGGCAGACCGGATCGGCCATGGCCACGTGGGCGACGCAGCCTTCGCTGAAAAAGCTTTTCTCGCGCGCGAAGGTGCGGTCCACAAACTGGTCCACGGCCACGAAGGCACCCGGCGCCAGCCCCTCCTGCAGCGAGCCACAGGCGGACAGGGACAGCACGTCGGTGACGCCAGCGCGTTTGAGGGCGTCGATATTGGCGCGGTAATTGATGTTGGACGGCGGGATGCGGTGGCTCTCGTCATGGCGGGGCAGGAAGACCAGCTCCACACCGTCCAGCCGCGCATGAACCAGGGCGCCAGACGGCTCGCCCCAGGGGGTGTGGAGGCGCTGCTTGCGCACGTCTTCAAGACCGGGGAGGGAGTACAGGCCGGATCCGCCGATGATTCCCAGTTTCCAGCTCATTCGCCGCTCCTCCAGAACGCGTCGGGCGCGCTCGCCTGCCAGCGGTTCAGCTCCGCCCAGCCTTCAGCCGCGCGCAGGGCTGTCGCGATAAAGGGACGCTTGATCGTCTGATAGGCCTCACGATCTTTCTTCGTCTTGTCGGCGAGCGCCAGCTTGAACGCCCCGTAATCGCGCCGCGCCGCCCCGTCATCGCGCAGATAATCGCGCAGCAGGAAGGTATTGCGCGCGCTAGCGCCGCCATTCCTGCGCACATGGAGATGGACGCGCCGCTCGTTCTTGGGTTCGCGGAAATACAGCTTCTTCCAGTCGTCCTCGCCCAGAATAGCCGGCGTGTCCTCATGGGGCGGATCGCCCGTATTGTCAGCGGCATGCCTGAAACCGGCCTGCGTCATGCGGTCTATGAGCGCCTGGGGTTCATCCAGCCGAATCACCAGGGCCTGGATATCGATTACATCCTTGGCCGCAAGACCGGGGACGGCGGTGGACCCCACATGGTCTACCCGCAGGGCGTCCTCGCCCAGGGCACCGGCGACGCGCTCAGCCCAGTCCAGGCCCTCTTCGGCCCAGCCTTGCTGGTGGGGGGAGACGATGATCGGATCTTTCTTCATGGCCTCTGTCTTATCGTGCTTGCGTCCATACGAAAACGGGCCGCCTGCAACGCAGACGACCCGTTCGCGAAAGCTGTCATGGAGCGTGAGTCCTAGTGCTTCACGTTTCTCCAAACTTGACGGTAGGCGGCGTACAGCAGCCCGGACAGGATCAGAAGATAGATCATGACCATCAGTCCCATGCGCTTGCGCGCTTCCATGTGCGGCTCGCTGGCCCAGACCAGGAACGCAGTCACGTCGTGAGCCATCTGCTCGGGCGTGGCTTCGGTGCCGTCCTCATACTCCACCAGATCAGGCCAGAGCTGAGGGGGCATCGCGATGATACCGCCGGACATGTACGGATTGTAGTACTGGCCCGGACGCAGATCGACATCCTCGGGGGCTTCCTCGTCATAGCCCAGCATGAGCGAGCGGATATATTCCGCGCCGCCATACCGCGCCTTGATGATCACCGAGAGATCCGGCGGATAGGCTCCTCCGTTTGAGGCGCGGGCCTGCTGCTCGTTGGCGAACGGGCGGGGCAGATCGTCTGCCGGCCGGCCCGGCCGTTCAAACATGTCGCCATACTCATCCGGCCCGTCCTCGATCTGGTAGTTCGCGGCGATGGCGCGCACGACCGGATTATTGTTCGGGTTGGGATAGTCTTCCATGAAGAACGGCCCGCCTTCAGAGCCGAGGTGGCGGAAGTCCAGCTGGCGCATGCCGTGGCAGGCCGAACAGACCTGCTCGTAGACATGGAAGCCACGCTGCAGCGACGCCTGATCAAAGGCTCCGAACGGTCCCTCGAAGGGCCACTCATGCTCGGCAGGCTTTTTCTGCTCCCCAGCTGCCAAAGCGGCCGGGGATGCCAACGCCACGACCGCAAAGGCGGCTGCGAGAAGACGATATATTGATTGCATGTCTCTCACTCCTATTCGGCGGGCGCGGCGGCGGGGGGCGCAGTGGCCGTGCCGCCCGTGTCTGACTTCTTACCGGTCCCGAGCACCGCGTCCTCGATGGAGGCCGGACGCGCGGTCGGTTTCTCGATGAAGCCGAGAACCGGCAGGATCACCAGGAAGTAGGCGAAGTAATAGATCGTCAGCAGGCGGCCCAGCAGCAGGAAGTCCATGCCGATGGCACCCAGCACAGGCACCTTGTTGTCGGGCAGAGCCTGTCCAGCCCAACCCAGACCCAGGCAGGCGATGACAAAGCCGAGGAAGAACCAGCGCGCCAGCGGGCGGTAGCGCAGCGAGCGCACCTTGCTGGTGTCCAGCCAGGGCAGAACGAACAGCACCGCAATGGCGCCGAACATCAAGATCACGCCGCCCAGCTTGTCAGGCACGGCCCGCAGGATTGCGTAGAATGGCAGCAGATACCATTCGGGCACGATGTGGGCCGGCGTCACCAGGACGTTCGCCTCAATGTAGTTGTCTGCGTGACCGAGCGCGTCGGGCCAGTAGAACACGAAGAAAGCGAACAGCACCAGGAAGAGCACAATCGCGAACCCGTCCTTGGCCGTGTAGTACGGGTGGAAGGGCAGGGTATCGTTCTTGGTCTTCACGTTCAGGCCGGTCGGATTGTTATTGCCGGGCACGTGCAGCGCCCAGACGTGCAGGCCGACCACAGCCGCGATGATGAACGGGATCAGATAGTGCAGCGAGAAGAAGCGGTTCAGCGTCGCATTGCCGACGGAGAACCCGCCCCAAAGCCATTCAGTCACCGGCCCGCCAATCAACGGCAGTGCCCCGAAGAGGTTGGTGATCACCGTGGCACCCCAATAGGACATCTGGCCCCAGGGAAGCACGTAGCCGAGGAAGGCCGCAGCCATCATCAGCAAGTAGATCACTACGCCCAGGATCCACAGAAGCTCGCGGGGAGCCTTGTACGACCCGTAATACAGCCCGCGGAACATGTGCAGGTAGACCGCCAGGAAGAACATGGAGGCGCCGTTCGCGTGGATATTGCGCAGCAGCCAGCCGAAGTTCACGTCCCGGTCGATACGCTCGACCGAATCGAACGCGTAATCGATATGGGGCACGTAGTGCATGGCCAGCACGATGCCGGTAACAATCTGCACCATCAGGCAGACGGTAAGAATGCCGCCAAATGTGTACCAGTAGTTCAGGTTGCGCGGCGTCGGGAAATCCACAAAGGAATCCCAGCCCAGCCGAGCGATCGGCAGGCGCGCGTCAAGCCAGCGGGTGACGCCGGATTTGGGTTCGTAGGTGCTTGGTCCGCTCATGGAACTCTCCTAGCCGAGCCGCAGCATCGTCGCCGAGATGAAGGTCATCGGCGGGATCGGGAGGTTTTCTGGAGCCGGGCCGCGGCGAATGCGGCCGGCTGAATCATAGTGAGAGCCGTGACACGGGCAAAACCATGCGCCGTAATCGCCAGCTTCTGACGTGGGCACGCAGCCCAGATGGGTGCAGCTCGCGCTGGTCACCAGCAACGAGGCGCGCAGGGCATCGTCCACGCTAACGCCGTCGCCGAGGGCGGCGGTAAGCGTCGACCGGTTCTCATCGGTAGCTGGCTCGCCATCGCCAATGTTGACGTTGCGTGCAAGCCGGTCAGGAAGCGAATTGACATCCACATTGCGTGCGGCCTCCACCTCACTGGGCGCGCGTCTGCGCACAAAGTGAGGCTGCGACCGGAACAGCACGGTCATTTCCATGCCGTCATCCATTTGCCCGATGTTCAACTCGGTGGTTGATTCCGCCAGCGTATCCGCAGCCGGGTTCATCTGGTCGATGAACGGCCACAGGGTAAAGGCGCCGCCAACTGCGGTGGCACCGATCGCTGCGATGTAGATAAAGTCCCGGCGGCTGGGCTCTTGCCCGGCATCAGGATTGCTGTTCACGTCCGTCACGTGCCGACCTCTCGATTGGAACCGTCCGCCGATCTGCGAGGTACATCCCCGAGAAACACCAGCGGCCAAGCCAGAATTAGAACCGGGTCTCTGCGCGCCGATGCGTCGCGCTGACGCATCACGGGTGTTGTGCGCAGAACCCGCCGTGAACGCGGCTTAAAACGACCCCCGATACTTTTCAACCGGATTAGTGCGCCATGCGTCGCAATTGCGCACCGCCTGCGTCAGGGCGCCGCGGCTTGCAGCCGCGCGTGAGGCGGGGTCCGCGCCTGGCACGGCGCGTGAAGGACAGGGCGCCGGCCCGGTCCCGATTACGTGAAGGCGTCAGGGGCTGCCTGCGATTCGCTTGGTGCCTATCCGACGGGAAGAATCGTGGCTTGCGCCACTGCGATGAGTTTTTCCTGGTCGCCCTGCTCGGCGATGACATCCACACGCACGGTGACCTGGCGCTTTCCGGCTTTAACCACCTGGGCGTGGGCGCGGAACGCTTCACCGATCCCGGGGGCCAGGAAATTCAACGAGAACTGGCTGGTGACCACGTCGCCCACCATCGTGGCTGCGGCGTAGGCTGCGGCATTGTCGGCGAGAAACCCCACCAGCCCGCCATGGAGAAAGCCGTGATGCTGGGTCATATCCTCCTTGCGCAGCACAAGCCGGGTCTCCACCACGCCGTCCTCTGCCTTGAGAATCTCGATGCCGGTCCAGCGCGTGAAGGGCTGGATCTTGATCACCTCGCGCAGCAGCGCCGCGTCGACTTTTCCGCCCGCAGCGGCCTGGCGGCTTGCGGCCTGCGCGGGATCGCCATCCCCATTGCCGGAGCCGGTAGCCTGTCTCGAGCTCGCATCCGGTGTGTCATCAGACAGGGTATTCTGGGTCATGCTTATCTCCCGCGCTAGACCGACTGGTCTATATAGACATGGCAGACTAGATCGGGGCAAGGTCAAAGCGAGGTGTGCAACATGTCTGAGCCGATCGAGATCCACGACAGGAGCGCCGCGACAGGCAATGCGACGGGCAATGCGACGGGCCAGGCGACGGGCAAGGCACGCGCTGGCGCATCGGATTCGCGCGCGCGCCTGATTGCAGCGGCTGCCAGGCTGTTTCAGGAAAATGGTTACGCCGCCACCGGTTTGTCGGAGATTCTCACCCTGGCCGGCGCGCCCAAAGGATCGCTCTATCACCACTTTCCGGGCGGCAAGGCGGAGCTGGCCGCCGCCGCCATGCGCGGCGCCGGTGGACTGCTGCGCGAAACGCTGCGTGCGCGGCTGGACACGGCCGGTGATGCGGCGGGCGCCATTGAAGCGTTTGCTGGCGATCTCGCCGGATGGCTTGAGGGTTCAGGGTTTACCCGCGGATGCCCTGTCGCCACCGTGGCGCTGGAGCAAACTCCCGGCGATGGCGAGCTGGCGGACGCGGTGGCCGGGGCGTTTTCGCGCACCGTGGATATGCTGGCCGCGATGATCGCCGCTGACGGAGTCCCGACCGGGCGGGCCGGGCGCCTGGCGGGCCTGACCCTGGCGGCGCTGGAAGGCGCCATGCTTCTGGCGCGTATCCAGCAGTCGGGCGATCCGGTGCGTGAGGCGGGCGAGGAGATGGCCCGCCTGGTTCGGGCTGAGTGCGGCCCCTAGACCAGGCCGGCGCGCTGCAGCGCGGCCTCCACAGGCTCAAAGCGTGACCCCACCCGCGCATGAACGCCCACCGGATCGGTTTTCAGCGCGTCGGCGCGCAGCCAGGCTTCGGCAGTGATCGGTGCGGGGTCAACGCCCAGGAACGTCGCAATCGACGCCATCGCGGCCGCCGGATCACCGGCAAGGTCTTCGTAGGCCACCGTGTGAATGCGGTCGCCGAACAGGGCGTCCCAGCGCGCGCATAGCTGATTATGCGAGGCCAGAACCCGGGCAATGTCGTCGGGGTGGTAGCTCCAATTGCGGCCCCGGCGGAAGCGGCGGGCATAGATCGCCCAGGCCAGATCGCGCGGCTCGCGTGTCAGCCGGATGAATTTTGCCGCAGGCAGGGACAGGCCCATGGCACCGGCGGCCATCTCTGTCAGCGCAGACGGGTCGATGACCCGGCGGGTGTTGCGCCCGACCTGCTCGCCCATGCGCGCCAGATAGGTGTGGGCGATGGATGTGAACAGGCCTTCGCTCTCCCCGCTGTCCAGCTCGCGCAGGAGCGCTTCGCTGTCATGGTCGCCCAGCGTCGAGGCCGCCATCCAGAACAGGGCATTGCGCCGCTCCAGCCGGGCCACGCCGTCGCCGGCGCACAGGGTTCTGGCAATCCAGGCCGCACCCGTGCACGGCGGGGCGATGAGGAAGACCGGCCGCGCGTCTAGCACGCCGGCTTCCTCATTGGCCTGGGCAAAGCGGTCGTCATAGGTGGCAGCGATATGGCTCATGGCCTGCTGGTGACGCGCCACATCAAAAGGAGCGCTCTGCCGGAAGAAGGCGGCGGCCTCCGCGACCCGGCGCGCAGCAATTTCGTGGTCGCCCAGCGCGTCATAGGCGCGCGCCAGCGCATAGGAGAGCACGCCGCGATCGCGGTCTGGCGTTTTTTCGGGAAAGCCGATCCGCAACTCTTCCATGGTCAGCAAGGCTTCGTCGCCGCGCTTGAATGCGCGCACCTCAGCCAGGCCTTCCCAGGCCAGCGCATCTGACCCGTTGATGTCGATGGCGGCCTTGAACTGGTCATGGGCGGCACTGGGGCGGCCAAGCTCGATAAGCGCGCGCCCGGCCCGGCGATGCAGATCAGGCTCGCCGGGAAACCGCTTCAGCTGTGCTTCGAGCACGCTGAGCGCACCGCCATGATCGCCCATGGCTGACAGGGCCGAGGCGACCCAGACATGCGATTGGGGATAATCGGGCGCGGCCTTCACCAGCAGCTTTGCGGCGTCGAGGGCGGCCAGCTCGTCACCCGCCTCAAGCGCGGCGCCGGCGACGCCTGCCCAGTCTGATCCCAGCTCCGGTGCCGCCTTGATCAGCGCGCGCGCGGCGGTGGAAATGAGCAGCAGGTCCTGGGACTGCAGCGCGGTCTGATACTGGGCGAGGGGGTCTGTCATGGACGGGCTCGAGCGATGATTGGACAACAGCGCGTGAACCTAGCCGCGCCGATCTTCCAGCGCCAGCACCGGGCACCGCACACCAGGACGCGATGCGGCTTTGCGGTGCAACCCACACCGGCGGCTTGCCAAAACGGGCGGCGCGCGGTTGTTTTGCACAGGACATGATTTCAAGGACTCGCCATGACAGATCTCGCCCATAACGCCGCCGACACTCTGGAGGCGCGCCGCGAGCGCGCTCGCGCCTGGTTTGAAGCCCTGCGCGACCGGATCACTGCGGCGTTCGAGGGGCTGGAGGACAAGGCCGATCCCGCGCTCTATCCCGGCGAGGCAGGGCGGTTCGAGCTGAAACCCTGGACCCGTGGCGGCGAAGGCGACGATCTGGGCGGCGGCGTCATGGGCATCATGCGCGGGCGCCTGTTTGAAAAGGTGGGCGTGCACGTCTCCACGGTCTTTGGCGAGTTCAGCCCGGACTTTGCCGGCCGGGTGCGCGGCGCCGAAAATGATCCGCGCTTCTTCGCGACCGGCATTTCGCTGATCGCCCACCATCGCAATCCGCATGTGCCGGCGGTGCACATGAATACGCGCTTCATCACCACCACAGTGAGCTGGTTCGGCGGCGGTATGGATCTCAACCCCACCCTGGACTACCAGCGCGACAAATCCTTTGTGGACAGCAAGGACTTCCACGCCGCTGCCAAGGCGGCCTGTGACGCCCATGGCGAGGACTATTACGAGCGCTTCGACGCCTGGTGCGAGGAGTATTTCTGGCTCAAGCACCGCGCCGAGCCGCGCGGCACCGGCGGCATCTTCTACGACCATCTCGACACCGGCGATTTCGACGCTGACTTCGCCTTCACCCAGGATGTGGGCAAGGCGTTTGCCACGATCTATCCCCAGATCATCGAGCGGCGCATGGGCGAGCCCTGGACCGAAGCAGACCGGCGCGAACAGCTGATCCGCCGCGGCCGCTACGCCGAGTTTAATCTGCTCTATGACCGCGGCACCAAGTTCGGCCTGGAGACCGGCGGCAATATCGAGAGCATCCTCTCGTCCATGCCGCCCGAAGCGATCTGGCCTTAAGCGGTTACTGACTCGCCCAGACGATCCGGGCCATCCACACGATCTCGGCCGGATCCAGGGTGCGGTTTTCATAGTCGCGGTTGAGGCTGATGAGCTCCACGGTCCGTGCGGTGGTGCGGCCGAGCTCCTTGGCCATGACCTCGCCGCCGCGGGTTTTCACCACCACGCGGTCGCCGCGCCGGGGTGGGGCGTCGGGCGCCACGACGATGCGGTCGCCGTCCCGATAGACCGGCGTCATGGAGTCCCCGGCGATTTCCAGCGCGTAGGCATTGTCGTCCTCCACACCGGGAAAACGCACTTCCTCCCAGCCGGCGCCGGCGGGAAAGCCCGCATCGTCGAAAAAGCCCTGGCTGCCCGCTTGTGCAAAGCCGATCAGCGGCACCGAGCGCCCCGCCGCGCTTCCACCTGCAAGCGCGGCGAAATCTTCAAAATTCACCCGCGCCGCGTTCAGCGCCTTGGCGAGGCTTTCGGTGG
>Ga0136600_1000730_pt1 | contig 17102 bp, 16 predicted proteins | sample AntRauMFilla2698_FD_104634 | JGI IMG/M metagenome (GOLD analysis project Ga0136600, IMG submission 104634) | Saline lake microbial communities from Rauer Islands, Antarctica - Metagenome Filla 2 #698 | ecosystem: Environmental > Aquatic > Non-marine Saline and Alkaline > Saline | place...
ATCGTCAACCACTGTAGCGCCTGCGCCATATTTGAAGGACAGGCCCGCTTCAAGATTAAATGGTTTCACGTCGGACACGCCACCATCTTTGTAGCGCTGCAATATAACACCCTTGCCTTTGCTCATTTCCGGCAGATCATCAATCGGGAAGGCAAGCAATTTGCGGTTTTGTCCGATCACGGCAACGTGATCTGCGCTTTCGGGCACTTCTACACAGAGCTTGGCTTCGACATTGCCGCTGACATTTAAGACCTGTTTACCGTTCTTGGTTTGCGCCTGAACATCTTTTTGTTCAACGATAAAGCCCCGCCCGTCATCAGATGCCAGAAGTAATTTCTTATTCGGTTCAAACAAAATCATGCTTGTAATATCCGCATCATTGGGCAGATCCATGATAAGGCGTACAGGCTCGCCGAAACCGCGACCAGACGGTAATTTATCACACGTAAGCGTATAAAAACGTCCATTTGTACCCAGCACGAGAATTTTATCCGTTGTCTGCGTTTCAACGACAAAACGGCCACGGTCGCCGTCTTTGTATTTTATCTCTTCGGGCGCGTGGCCATGGCCTTTGAATGCGCGTATCCATCCTTTGGCAGAACAAATCACAGTAATCGGTTCTTTTTCGATCATGGCTTCTTCAAGCTCGCTTAGATCAACCAGCACAGGCGCTTCCTTGATTAAAGTGCGGCGCGCACCCAGCTCTGTCTCAGGCCCGTAAGCTTTTTTCAAAGCGGTAATCTGTTTGCGGATTTCTTTCCATTGCTTGGCCTCTGATTTAATCAGAGAATCAAGCTGGTCACGCTCTTTACAGAGATCATCATGCTCTGTCTGAATTTCCATCTCTTCCAGCTTGCGTAAGTTACGAAGGCGCATATTTAAAACAGCGTCTGCTTGTATCTCGGTTAGCTTAAAGAATTTAATCAGCTCTTCTTTTGGTTCGTCTTCTTCGCGGATAATGCGGATAACCTCATCAATATTGAGGTACACTATCAAATAACCGGCCAAAATCTCGATACGATGCGTTACCTTCCCAAGTCTGTGGGAACTGCGGCGGACAAGAACTTCCTGACGGTGTTCCAGCCATGCTTGCAATACTTCCTTCAAATTCATGACTTTGGGAACGCGCCCTTTATCCAGCACGTTTAAATTCATATTAAAGCGCACTTCAAGGTCTGTGTTGCGGTACAAAGCCTCCATTAGCAATTCAGCCTCGACATTGCGGCTTTTAGGCACAAGAACAAGACGAATATCATCCGTACTCTCGTCACGGACATCCTCAAGCATCGGAAGCTTCTTGCTAAAAATTAAATCTGCAATTTTTTCAATCAAACGTGATTTTTGAACCTGATAGGGCATTTCGGTCACAATTATTTGATACTGACCTTGTTTAAGCTCTTCTTTTTCCCACTTCGCGCGATTACGAAACGCGCCGCGTCCTGTTTTATAGGTCTCGATCATGCTTTCTTTGGATTCAACCAAAATACCGCCTGTCGGAAAATCTGGCCCCTGCACGACATTCATTAACTGCTCGATCGTTGCATCATTATCCAGCATCATTTCCATTGCCAGACATAGCTCATATACATTATGCGGCGGAATATTTGTCGCCATCCCAACGGCAATGCCGGACGCACCATTAGCCAGCAAATTTGGGAAGTTCGAAGGCAGTACCGCAGGCTCTGCGCCTTCACCGTCATATGTTTTGCTGAAATCAACAGCATCCTCATCCAGACCTTCAAGCAAAAGCTCTGCGACATGTGTTAAACGCGATTCTGTATAACGCATAGCAGCGGCGTTATCACCATCAATATTACCAAAATTGCCCTGCCCGTCGACAAGCGGATAACGCACAGCAAAATCCTGCGCCAGACGCACCATAGCATCGTAAACAGATTGATCACCATGCGGGTGGAATTTACCGATCACATCACCGACAACACGCGCAGATTTCTTCGGTCCATTTGTCGGCCGCAATTTAAGCTGCTGCATCGCATACATAATACGGCGGTGCACAGGTTTTAAACCATCACGCACATCCGGCAATGAACGCGACATGATTGTCGACAGCGCATAGGACAAGTAACGCTCCGACAGGATCTTTCCCATCGACTGCTCAATAATATTGTGTTCCAGCTCTTCTATTTCTGACATTTTCGACCTTTTAGATTTCTAATATTATTATGTTTCTTTTACGCTCTCGCGCCTCGCTAGTCACTCGGTACAATTTTATCTAAGCTCACGCTTATCTAAAATCACGCTTCTATTTTATACGCTTTCGCGCCTCGCAGTCGCTCGGTACAATTTTATCTAAGCTCACGCTTATCTAAAATCACGCCGTGTCTGCTTCGACATTATTTACAGTGCCTACAGTTTTCGCAAATCGTTCCTGAAAACGCAAGCGATCTTCGGGAATCCCGCGTGTATGATGTGCAAAAACCCAATGTTGAAAGAAATAGCCGGTTAATTCCAGACCTTTTAGAATGTCTTCATTGCTTCCGCCGCCATCAACCGAGTGATTTAAAAAATCCGGCAGCGGTAAAAGTCTGTCTTTATATGGCTCCCCCTCAGCGCGGCTGACAGCTTTCCCTGTTTTGGGACTAACATAGGCAAGATCGCTATTATCCCCCCCGCCTGCACAATTTTGCAAATCAAGGCTAAATCCAAGCTCTTTCAACAGCGCAACTTCCCACATCACATAAATAACAGCCCAGTTTTCAGTTTCGAGTGCCTGCAACATGGCCTGCATACCGTGAAAAAGGCCTGTGTGGCCTTCGCGCTCGGGCAGAGATTCATCACAAATACGGCATGCGGCAACAAGCCCTGCAAGCCGAAGCGGATCATCAAGTATCGTTGCAGCGGGATGCCCTATCGGTTCGACATTAAAAGTTCCGAGATCACTGGTCGTTCGCGCTTGCCAGTCGACATTGACCAGATTTCCGCGTTCCAGAATACCGCGCATTTTTGATGATTTTGCGCCGCGTACATATCCGGCATGCCGTCCGTTATGTTCCGACAATACGCTTAAAACTGCGCCGTTTTCACCATGACTGCGCGCAGCCAAAACGATTGCTTGATCTCTCCATTGTTCCATGTATCCTATTATGCGCACTTAACCTATAAATTCAAAGAGACAAAACAATGTTACCCGCAAAAGCTTTTTATTTAATACGCCACGGCGAAAGCGAAGCCAACAAAGCCCACATCGCAGCAGGCGGAGGAATTGACTCCCCCCTCACCGCAGAAGGCCGCAGCCAGCCCCAAGTCCTTGCGCCGCTTTTAAAAACCCTGGAGGTGCAGCCAACGGTCATCCATCACAGTACAATGGTGCGCGCAGCAGACACAGCGCGGTTTTTGAACGCTGATCTAAATCTTGATATGACCGCCGATAATAATCTGCGCGAACATGAAATCGGCGATTGGGAAGGCCAGCCCTGGGAACCGGTCATGCAGCAAATTAATGAAAAAGTCGAGCCGCCAAATGGCGAAACATATTGGCAATTCGGACAGCGCATCCAGTCTGCCTTTACAAAAGTGCTCGAAAGCGCAGAGCAATCAGCGCCGGATTTTGTTCCGATGATCGTTTGTCATGGCGGCGTATTTCACGCCATGGGTAATCTTTACGAATATGGCCTGTCTTCTATACAAAATTGCCATTTGCATTATTATGAACCCCACCCCGAATATGGCGAGTTCCCCTGGAAAGTCAGTATTTTTGATATTGAAAACCACGCACTCGTTAAAAAGCCCGCGAATTTTTGTTTATCGCAGGCTCTGGAAAAAATTATCTAGAGATAATATTTCTTAAAAAGGGATAAGCTTGGCCAATTTTTGAATCTCCACAGAGGCCTCTTTCTCAACCTGCTGGCAAGCTTTCTCCGTTGCCTCAATGGACCGCTGGCGGAAAACTTCAGGGTCGTGAATGTTAACTTCACGCTCCGCCGATACAAAGGCTGCTCTTACATCGTTTAAATTATGCGCAAGCTTAAGCGATTGCATCGCCACCTTATCTTCACAAATTTCATACGCGCCTTCTTCATCTCTCACAATAATAACACGCGGCATTTGCAAATTCACAACATCCATATAATCCAATCTGGCTGAAGCCAATTCAGTGCTTGAACTCCATCGATCAGGCCAATATTTTTTAGGTAAGCGCTTTATACCACACCGTTCTTCCAAATATTCCTGGACAATATTTATTCTAACGCCATGTTCTCCAGACATAGAATGCAGCCCCATACTGTTATTCTTATCCCGCGCTCGTCTAAAGCCGAGCTCTTTCATTTCACGTGCGATATTGACTCGCGTGCGCTCAACGATATCATTTTTACGCGGAATGCTACTTCTGCCTTCCTCTAGGATAAAGGTGCAGAATTGCGCTTCGTTAAACATAATTGTCAAAGCTTTACCGTTCACACCTGTGAACGTTATCGTTTTCAACCCTTGGCTGGCTGTGTTTGATTGCTTTGATTCTGGTTTCATATCGCGCTTCATACTATTTAAACTAGATAGAAACCTACATGAAAAGCTAGCGTTATGTCAATAATTTATTCTTTTGAAGATATCCAGAGCTTGTTTGGTCTCAAAAACATCGTGAACACGGAAAATCTGCACGCCTTTCTGATAGCCATCTATTACCGTTGCCAATGATCCACCAAGACGATCAGACACAGGCGTTGTTTCATTCATAATCTTCTCAATAAAACTTTTACGCGACGTGCCCAGTAATAAAGGACAATCCAATTCATGGAACTTATGCATATGTTTTAATAGCGCTATATTATGCTCTAAGCCCTTGCCGAAGCCAATTCCGACATCCAGTATTAGCTTATTTTTATCGATACCATGCGTATCACAAAAAGAAATTCGTTCTTGAAAAAAGGCAAAGACATCTTCCACCACGTTGTTATAGAATGGTTTTTTCTGCATGGTCTTGGGGTTACCCTGCATATGCATCAAACAGATATACTCTGCCTGTTTCGCGGCCTCTATGGCTCCCTTGTCACTGCGCAGCGCCGTGACATCATTCACAATGCGCGCGCCTGTTTTAAGCGCTGCGGTCATTGTCTTGGCATGCCGCGTATCAATTGATATTACCGCATCACTGTTTGCGGCTATTCTTTCAATCACAGGAAGAACCCGATCCAGTTCCATTTGCGGTTCAACAGGCTCCGCATCAGGGCGCGTAGACTCGCCGCCAATATCCAGAATGTCCGCACCGTCATCAAACAGAGCCATTGCATGGTCATACGCGCGGTCATGGTTTGCGAACATACCGCCATCGGAAAAACTGTCCGGTGTCACATTTACGATCCCCATAAGCAGCGGCGCGTCATGCATATTCAGTTTAAGCGGCACTTAAGCCTCCGGTTGCAAGATCGGCAATCTTAAGATCAAGACGTTTTGCCTTTTGGTCATCCGGCACATGCGGCATAAGCTGATCTATGTGCTGACCAAGCGTAGGATGCAGCCAGTCCGCACACATCTCGCGCAGAGGTTCTAAAACAAAGGCACGTTCGTGCATGCGTGGGTGCGGTATACAAAGCCCCTCATCATCAACAAGGGCGTCGTTATACACCAATATATCCAAATCCAGCACGCGGGAGGCATTGCGGAAGCTTTCCTCGCGGCCTGCATATTTTTCGGCCTCTTTTAAAATGCGTAGCAAATCCTGTGGGGGCAATTGCGTTTGCACCTCCATGACGCCATTATGATACCATGGCTGATCCGGATAAGGCACAGGGGATGTCAGCCAAAGGCTTGATCCTTGTACAAAAGAAACGTCGTTTTGGGATAAGTAAGATAAAATATGGCTGAATGTTTCCGGCGGAGCGCCAAAACGGCTAGGAAGATTAGCGCTCAGGGCAATAATAATCATAGAGCTACCAGTTACGCGGGCGACCGGTATCAACGTGAATGAAATTACTCTTTGGATAAAACCCGACGCCGCCAGCTTTTAGTTTAACAGCCAGATTGCGGATATAGCGCGTCTTATAGCCCGGCAGACGTAAATCGGCAGCTTGCCCTGTCATGTGAAGCGAATTTGACGCAACGCCGGTCCCTGCTCTGCCTAGCATTGCATTCGTCTTGGGCGATCTGTAACCGGATAAAATTTCATAGGGTATATGCTCTGCGCCCGCATTATAACGCACCATAAACAAAATATCGATCACACGCGGATCAATGGGAAATATATCGCCCGTACGGAAGTCACGCATAACATGATTAATCTCATGAAATGCATCCGGATTGTAACGCCCGTTTGCTTTATACACGCTGGAAAAGCTCTCGCCTGTGTGCTGATTTCGAAAAGAAATCTTAAAATCGGAAATATCGCGCGGCATTTCAATTGCATGTGCATTGGCAAGCGTCGGCAACATAGCCATCGCAGCACCCAATGTGCCGGCGGACATCGTTTTTTTCAGAAAGTGACGGCGGGATATATCGGTATTTTCAAGCATAGTTTCTAATCTGTAGTTATAGTAAGTCTATGTAATGGCGCACAGATAAACATATAGTTCATAAAATTGCAACATTCCATATTTGATCATAGCATATTTACAGCCCTTTTAAACTAGAGATCAACGTAAACATGCTTCTCTTTTTTCGCGCCGGGATGTGTCAAAGCCCCTTTTGCTGCGGATCCGACAGCCTGCGCGTATTTCCAGATTGCGCCGCTTTGATATTGATGCTCGCGCGGGGTCCAGTTCTTTTTACGTTCGGCAAGCTCGGCGTCCGATAATTTAACGTCCAGCGTTCCGGCTTCGGCATCAATGCGAATAATATCACCATCCTGCAAAAGACCGATTGGACCGCCTATCGCGGCCTCTGGCCCAACATGACCTATGCAAAAGCCGCGTGTACCACCGGAAAAGCGTCCGTCTGTAATCAATGCCATCTTATCGCCCATACCTTGACCATATAATGCCGCAGTGGTCGAAAGCATCTCGCGCATGCCGGGGCCGCCTTTAGGCCCTTCGTAGCGAATAACAAGCACCTCGCCTTCTTCATAAGCGCGATTTTGAACCGCAGCAAAGCACTCGTCTTCGCTATCGAAACAACGCGCGGGGCCTTCAAATACAAGATTCTCCATTCCGGCAATTTTCACAATAGCGCCTTCGGAGGCCAAATTGCCTTTTAGGCCAACAACGCCGCCTGTCTTGCTAATCGGATTGGTGATCGGATAAACAACATCCTGATTTTCGGGAAACTCAACATGTTCAAGGTTTTCTGCAATCGTTTTGCCTGTGACGGTAATGCAGTCGCCATGAAGATATCCGCCTTTCAGCAATTCTTTGAGAACAATAGATACACCGCCAATATCAAACAAATCCTTGGCAACGTATTTACCGCCGGGCTTGAGGCTCGCAATATAAGGTACGCGGCGAAATACTTCGGTTACATCATGCAAATCAAATTCGATTCCTGCTTCATGCGCAATTGCAGGCAGGTGCAATGCGGCATTTGTTGACCCGCCGGTGGCAGACACAACAGCAGCAGCGTTTTCAAGGGACTTACGTGTTACAATATCACGCGGCAAAGGCCCGCCGCGTTTAAGCAGATCAACCACAGCTTTGCCCGAACGCACAGCGTAATGGTCACGCTCTTCATCCGGCGCCGGCGCGCCCGCAGAGTTAGGCAAAGCGAGTCCGAGAGCCTCGGACACACAGGCCATAGTATTGGCTGTGAACTGCCCGCCGCATGCACCCGCAGATGGACATGCATTGCATTCCATTTCCTTTAGATCCGCATCGGAAAACTCGCCTGTTGCATGCTTGCCAATTCCCTCGAACACATCAATCACGGTGACATCTTTGCCCCGAAACTTGCCGGGCAAAATAGAGCCGCCATACATAAAAACACTCGGCACATTCAAACGCACCATAGCCATCATCATACCGGGCAGGGATTTATCACACCCCGCAAGCCCCACAAGCGCGTCATAACAATGACCACGCATCGTAAGCTCCACGGTATCGGCAATCGCCTCGCGCGAAGGCAGAGAAGACCGCATGCCCTCATGCCCCATCGCAATGCCGTCCGTAACAGTAATAGTTGTGAACTCGCGCGGCGTTCCGTCATTTGCTGATACGCCTTGTTTTACGGCCTGAGCCTGCCGCGATAACGCGATATTACATGGCGCAGCCTCGTTCCAGCATGTCGCCACACCAACCAGCGGCTGGTGAATTTGCTCCTCGGTCATGTTCATAGCGTAATAATAAGAACGCGCGGCCGCTTTGCTAGGCCCTTCGGTTACGTGGCGGCTGACAAGATTCGACTTGTCCCATTTCTTTGTTTTTGGATCGAACATACAAAGTCTCCTGAAAAATGATGATTTTATGTTTTTGATTGTTCTTTATTTTTAGTCTTAGCGGGCTTATCTGCGAGGGTGAATTCCTCAAGAATGCGCAAAAAGGTAGAGCCATTATCAACATAACGCACAGGAATAGTCCCTGTTCCCGTTCCACTAATGATGACCGTCGAATAACCGAACACTTGTCCTAAAAAAGGACGCTCCAGATAAGAGCTTTCGATGCGGCTATGTTTGATTTTTATAAAATCACGGCTGAAGAATCCTGCTTTTGTAAAGACACGCTTATTGGTTAAAACAAGGCGAATTGTATAATACAAAACAATTGCATTAAATAACGGCACGCTAGTCATTAACCAAACCATAATCCCTGCAGGTTTATTCCAGAGAACAAAAAGCAGCAAACCGATCAACGTGTAAAAAATAGGTGGAACAAAAATACCCCAATGCACCTTGGCATCACGCAGTATTTCTTCACCATCGACAAGCATTGAATCAATAGAGCTGTCGCGACCTTTGACATCAAACCCTATATCTGTGTTTTCTTCGTGGTTGTTATTTTGTTTATCTTCGGAGTCATTCATTTTATTACAACTCTCCCGAACCATTGTTTTTCTTGGAATTCAAGCTTCTTGCTTTATCTATAGCTTTGCGAAACAAAATCGGATTATCAAGCGGTGGCAAAACAACCTCGCCAACACCCATACCGCGCACGGCCAAGCGACCATAATTAAAAACACGCCCCCAAATAGTCTGCAGGACATTAACGCCTTCAATACGATCAATAGATATCTCGCCAACATGGCGCGCAACAAGGCCTCGTTTGTATATAAGGCGGTTCGTAGTCACAACAACTTCGGTTGTCACTTTGATAATCATCATTTGGCAGAATTTTAAAAGCCCCATGATAAAAACAATGAACATAGCAAGCTTAACACCCGGATGAAATTCCTGAATCATTCCCCAGACATTGGTGGAATAAAACCCGAAACCATAATTACTTTTATAATAGAAGGTTCCATAAGCAATAAGACAAACAAAAATTATTGACCACACGATACTGAGCGCAGCTTGGACGGTATACATCCAGTGAAACTCACCCACATGAATCAATTCTTCATCATTCGCCAATGATTGCTGTACATAGAGCATTGTTTTAACCTTACATTTTGAGCCGCTTAATCACTCAATTATTAGTCACCGAGTGAAACGCCAAGTGAACGCGCTGTCTTAACCATTAAGCCATCTACGTCAACATCCTGATATGCCTTGATCGCATCTTCAATCGATACGTCAATGACTTCACGATTAGACCAGGCAACCATGCGGCCAAACTTACCATCGCGAACCAGGTCAACCGCCTTCACACCAAACGCAGATGCAAGCAAGCGGTCATTATATGTCGGTGCGCCGCCGCGCTGCACGTGTCCGAGTACTGTAACACGTGTTTCCGAATTTGTTGCCTCGGCAATTTTTTGCCCCAGATATTGGCCAATACCGCCATAACGTGTCTCTCCGCCATGATACGTCATCTCAAATTTCTCGCCATCTTCTGTTTTCACGGCTTCGGAGACAACAACAAGCGCAAAGTTACGTCCGGAATTCTTTACGGCCTTAATTTTCTCTGCAATTTTTTCAACGGAGTATTTAATCTCGGGAATAAGAATAACGTCCGCGCCGCCTGCAATACCCGCTGCCATTGCAATATGCCCTGCATCGCGCCCCATAACCTCAAGGATCATGACACGGTCATGACTTGCCGCTGTCGGCTGCAAACGATCTAATGCCTCTGTAGCAACAGCTACGGCTGTATCAAAGCCAACGGCTGTTTCGGTCATACCGATATCGTTATCAATTGTCTTCGGGATACCGACCATGTTGATATTGCCTTGATCCGCAAGACGCTTAAGAATAGCAAAACTGCCATCGCCGCCAATACCAATAACAGCTTCCATGCCTATTTTCTTAAAGCTTTGAACGATTTCATCGCTACGGTCTTTCAAAGTGCCGTCAGGCATAGGAAAGGCAAAAGGATTGCCTTTGTTCGTTGTACCGAGAATCGTACCGCCTTCGCGCATGATCTGGCCGTTAAAATCATTGGGCTTTAAAATACGGTATTCCGGATCTTCGCACATCAAGCTCGCTGTACCGTTAAGCAAACCAATCACTTCCCATCCTAATAAATCCGCTCTGTGAACAACCGCGCGAATTACTGCGTTCAATCCGGCGCAATCGCCACCACTCGTTAAAATACCAATTCTTTTCTTAGCCATTATATTTTTACCCTCTGCTATTATATTGTCTGTTGCAGTTAAATTATCGTGAAACAGAATACAGAAGACGACAGAAAAACCAACAGAATTTTTGATATTAAAGTATATTTTGGGTTATAATTTAAAAAGTAACTTATCATACGCCGCATAATCTGTTATCATACGGCGCTCTGATTGGGTAATATGCCTCGCTATTATTGACTGAAATTGCCAGACAAAATGCTTGGTACACTGGGCTAAACACTAAGGAAGACCTGTATATATGGAAGACGAAGAAGATCTCCGTGAACGGCTTGTCGAGCTTAAGCGTGAACATAAAGACATGGATGACATTATTGACAAGCTGACACGCACGCAGCCTGTTGATTTTGTTCAACTTCAGCGTTTGAAAAAACGCAAACTCATACTAAAGGATACGATCACAAGAATTGAAAGCGATCTCCTTCCCGATATCATCGCATAACATCACCTTATAACAAATGGCTTTCACATCATGACAGATTCCGCAAAAGCTGGAAAAGTTGGTATTATTATGGGCTCCCAGAGTGATTGGGATACTATGAAACATGCCGCAGACATTCTAGAGCAGCTTGAAATTCCGCACGAAGTCAAAATCGTGTCAGCGCACCGCACACCTGATCGCATGATAGAATACGCAAAAACAAGCCGTGAGCGAGGATTGTCTGTTATTATCGCAGGCGCAGGCGGCGCAGCGCATTTACCGGGCATGGTGGCCAGCATGACAACCCTGCCTGTTCTCGGCGTTCCTGTCGAAAGCAAGAGCCTCAAAGGTATGGACAGCCTTCTTTCGATTGTGCAAATGCCAGGCGGTATCCCTGTTGGAACGCTGGCAATTGGAACAGCCGGCGCAAAGAATGCAGCTTTACTGGCCGCTTCCATACTGAGCACAACAGATGAAGCCATTGCAGATAAAATTTCCGCCTTCCGCACAAATCAGTCTAGCCAAGTTGCGCAAGAGCCTGTATAAAACACGCCATACTCTATTATAATCTATCTAAATAATGTGTAAGGCAGACATGAATTACCCACCGAAAAAACTAGGTATACTTGGCGGCGGTCAGCTCGGACGCATGAGCGCTATTGCAGCAGCAAAGCTGGGCATTGAAACTTACATATACTGTCCGGAACCCGATGCACCCGCATCACATGTCGCGACACGCACATGGACAGCGTCATATGATGATAAAAAAACCATCAAAGAGTTTTGCAAGCACGTCGATGCAGTATCATATGAATTTGAAAACATTCCAATTGATACAATCCGCGAAGTCAAAAAATATGTCCCTGTTTATCCGGATGAAAAACTTTTACATGTCTCGCAGCACCGCGTATCAGAGAAACAATTCCTCAATGACACAGGCCTTATGACCGCCAAATGGGCAGTCGCAAAAAGTCCAAAAGAGCTGCAGAATAAAGTTATCGATATGGGCTGTAGCGAATATATCTTGAAAACGACCCGTTTCGGATATGATGGAAAAGGACAAGTTAGAATGTCGGCGAACGAAGAAACAGAGGCTTACTGGAATGCTTTAAACTCAGAAGAAATTATCATTGAAGAAAAGATTGATTTTGAATATGAAATTTCAGTTATTGTCGCCCGCGATCAATTTGGTAAAATGGTGACTTATGGCCCCTCTTTGAATGAACATCGCGACGGAATTTTACACAAAAGCACTGTACCCGCGCCTATTTCGCAAGATATTGCAGACAAAGCCATTAACGAAGCCCGTAAACTTGCCGTGGCTGTCGAGCTTGTCGGTGTTTTGGCGCTTGAGCTGTTTGTCGGCCATGATGGCACGCTCTATGCCAATGAAATAGCGCCTCGCCCGCACAATTCCGGTCACTGGACCATTGATGCCTGTGCCGTGTGCCAGTTCCAAAACCACGTCTGCACCGTTATCGGCCTTCCTGTTGCCCCCCCTCACAGGCATTCTGATGCTGTGATGTTTAACTTGCTTGGCAATGATGTTTTAGAGCTGGGTGTCTGGCTTGAAAAAGCGGGCGCAAACATACATCTATACGGTAAAGAAACCATAAAAGCAGGCCGTAAAATGGGGCATGTTACTGTTATTAAATAATAATCATGATATCCACCAAACAGCATATTTTAACCGCACTTAAAAGCTCTCCCTATCATATGCAAGCTATCAAGGCTGTTGCCAAGCTTAAACAGGAAGAGCTATGGCTTTCTGCTGGTTTTATTCGCAATCATGTCTGGGATTTAAACTTTAAAACAGGTCAGCATACAAAACTCGATGATATTGATGTCATTTATTATAATCGTGAGAACACAGATAAGAGCGCTGATCAGCATCTTGAAAAACAGCTTTTCGAAATTGCGCCCCACTATCCCTGGTCGGTCAAAAATCAGGCGCGCATGTATATCAAAAACAGCGATCCTCCATATAAATCCCTCGATGAGGCGCTGCAATACTGGCTTGAGACCGTTACACCGATTGCTGTGCGGATGAGCACATCCAATGAACTGGAGATGCGCGCGCCGCTTGGGATTCAGGATATGGTCAACGGAACATGCCGCATTGCGCCCCTCGCAAAGACGCGCCAAGATCGTATTGATGCCTATAGAAAACGCATGAAACAAAAGAAATGGTGGACAATTTGGGATGGTGTCACAGTCAATGATTTAGATTAACGGCAAGAACTTCTATGATAGAAGAAATAACGCAAATACAGAGTAAATATCAGGAGAACATAATGGCAAAGACCCGCACAGAGAGTGATTCAATCGGAAAAGTTGAAGTTCCGTTTGATCGTTATTGGGGCGCACAAACACAGCGCAGCCTTCAAAACTTCCCTATCGGCGATGAAAAAATGCCTCCCTCCCTTATCAAAGCGCTCGGCATTCAGAAAAAAGCCGCCGCACTGACCAACAAAGAGCTCGGCACTATGGAGGCCAAGATTGCAGATGCTATTGTTAAAGCCGCAGAGGAAGTCATTGACGGCACATTGATGGACGAGTTTCCTTTGTCTGTCTGGCAGACAGGTTCTGGTACACAGTCAAACATGAATGCAAACGAAGTAATCTCAAACCGCGCCATCGAAATATTGGGCGGCGAGCGCGGTAGCAAAGATCCCGTTCATCCGAACGATCACGTAAATATGAGCCAGTCTTCAAACGATACATTCCCGACAGTTATGCATATTTCCGCCATTCAAACTATTCACGAAGACCTTATCCCCGCGCTGGAAAGGCTTCACGATGAGCTGCATCTTAAAACCTCCAAGTTCCAAGATATCGTTAAAATCGGACGCACACATCTTCAGGACGCAACGCCGCTGACGCTCGGTCAGGAATTCTCCGGATATACAAAACAAATTCAATACGGTATTTCCCGCGTCAAAGATACGTTGCCGCGCTTATACCAACTGGCGCAAGGCGGCACAGCAGTCGGCACGGGTATCAACAGCAAAAAAGGATTTGCCGAAAAATTTGCAGATAACGTGGCGGCGATTACAAATCTTCCGTTCGTAACCGCCGAGAATAAATTCGAAGCGCTCGCCGCGCATGACGCGATCATTGAAACATCCGGCGCAATGAATGTCATCGCAGCCAGTCTTCTGAAGATCGCCAATGATATTCGCTTGCTTGGCTCCGGCCCACGTTCGGGTATCGGCGAAATCACCCTTCCCGCGAACGAGCCCGGATCTTCTATTATGCCCGGCAAAGTCAACCCGACACAGTGCGAAGCGCTAACGATGGTCTGCACACAGATCATGGGCAATCACACAAGCGTTACAATCGCGGGCAGCCAAGGCCATTTTGAACTGAATGTTTATAAGCCCGTTATGATTTATAACCTGCTTCAATCTATTAAACTGATTGCGGATGCCGTTGATAGCTTCACCAAACGCTGCGTAAACGGTATAGAAGCCAACACAGACCGTATCGAAGCCCTGATGCAAGAAAGCTTAATGCTGGTCACAGCGCTTAACCCGCATATCGGCTATGATAACGCCGCCAAAATCGCCAAAAAGGCCTATAATGACAACAGCACGCTTAAAGAAGCCGGCGTTGCACTGGGGCTGCTGAGTGAAGAAGAATTTGATGAGTGGATTGATCCGGTCTCCATGACAAAACCGTCCGAATAAAGCCCCTTCACAGAGACGATAAAATAAAGGTTAAGCCGATGAAAAAACACTCTGTTAAAATAGCAGGACACCCCACCAGCATCAGTCTGGAAAATGAGTTCTGGGCCGTGGTCAAGCGCATTTGCAAAGAGAAGAAAATTTCGATAAACGCCTATGTCACAGAGCTTGAAAAAGAGCATCCTGAAAACCTATCAGGCATGTTACGGCTCGAAGTGCTGCGTTATTACCAACGTAAACTTGGCGAAATTAAATAAACGGAACGCCTAGAACAGCCCTTCTATAACACCCCGAATGGCATCTTCCGGCTGTATTTCACGGCGCTGCTGCTGTTGTGTCGGCTCTGCATTATCATTTACCGCGCCATTCGTTGTTCCATCAGTGCTCTGACGCGCAGGCGTTTTATTGCCGAGCAAATCGTTAAGCAGCGGGTTAATCAAATCCTGCCCGATACGCTCGGAAATAATTCTGGACAATAATTTTTGCGGAACGCTCTTCACAGGATTACTAAGTGATCCTTTAACCGGAACGGAAAAGGTCAGTTTCTCCTCCCCTTCCAAGACATCAATATGCGCCGCTGCATCCACCATCCAGCGTGGCAGATCAACCATGCCGATGAAATTCATACCAAATTGATCTCCGGTGAACATCATTTTGGGAATGGTTACAATGCCTTCTTTGATTGTAAAATTTCCATCAAGCGTTTCAAAATATGTTTGCCCGCCGGAAATCGTAGCATCCATCAAGCCGGAAATATTGCTCGACCAACTACTGCTCATGGACGTAAGGGCGCGCGCAAGTTTATTTAAATCCATTCCGATAATTGTAATCTCTTGTCCTTGTAATGATCCTTTGCCGCCCAAATCAAAGATAAGCGCTGCAACACTAAGTCCGGTGGATGTAAGCGATGTTTCGCCCGATACGCGGCCCTTGGCTTTTAAAATGCGGGAACCGGTAAAGGAGTATACCATTTGCTCCAGATCAACATCACTGACCTTCACAGAGGAGACCAGCGATAAAGGACTTCTGTCTTTATCCGCGGCAGATAGTTTACTTGTCACCGATAACGCGCCGCCAAAAGCATTCGCATTTATTTTCTGTATATCCAAAGCGCCATTTTGAAGTTTAGCAGCAATATCAACATTACTTGCATTTACACGCTCATGCTGAAGCGTTTTAACGCTGGCGCTGACATCCGCATCAATCGCAAATAACCCGCTTGTATCAATTGCATTTCGCGACCAGATAAATTCTTGATCAGAAGACTTGCCAGATGATTTGCCTTTGGAAGAGCCTCCAGCACTTTGCGGCAGCAAGCGATCAAGAATTAATTGATCGGACGCGAGTTCCGCCAGCACATAAGGCCGCGCTTTTCCTTCGCTATAAGACACGGAGCCATGAATATCGCTCTGTCCGATTGTGGCTTTTAAATTATTCAGCGTTAGTTTCTCTGCGGTTTTATCTATGTCCGCAGTGACAGACACAGCCTGCGCTTGTGAATATCCTTTAAAAGCCGGCACAAGAAGTTTCACAAGATCACTATAATTGGGGTGATTTGCTTTAAAACGAAGCTCGTCGATTGAAAGGCTGCCCAAAGGTTTTTGAACATTACCTGTGATCTTTGCGTTTAAATTTTGCGCGCGAAGAGATGCATCCACCGCCATAACATCCAAATCGCCGCCAGCTGTTAAGGCTATTTGCGTTCTACCCGCAGAAAACGGAATTTTAACGTCGTTATTTTCCGGTAAATAATGCGCTATAGTCTTTTCAGCATCCTGCAACGTCGCATTGACCTCAATCCTTATCTCTTGAACCTCTTTGATATCCTCAATGCTCGCGCTCATACGGATATCACTTCCCTGCGTGTCGGCAAAAGTCATATTCTCAATCTGCGCTTTGTTATCAGATAACGCACCCGATAAAACAAAATCACGCAAATCATATTTCTGGTAAATCAATGTTGAGAGCCCCATATCAAAATTAATATCCAGAGGGATTTGCAGCGCTTGTAATGATTGTCTGACTGTTTCCTCTAGAGCAGCGGACTGTGTTTGCTTTGCTTTTTGCGCAGCCGAAGGCGTGCCTAGAATCTTATTAACATCCAAACGATCTCCGCGCAGTTTTAGAGCTAAAACGGGTCTTGCTTTTTGCGCAAAGGATCCCGAGAGCGTGTAACTATTCTGCAAAACAGAAAATTTTACATCACCAAAATCAATATTATCCGGTTTCACAGCAGCACTTCGAATGGTTACATTCAATGGCTCTATAAATATTTTTTCTATATCCGCCGGATAATTTGCTCCAAACCCTTTCATAAATTTAACAGGATCATCCAAATGGATATCGCTATCAATTTTAACCACAGGATCGGCATAGCTCACCTGACC
>Ga0136600_1000732_pt1 | contig 17099 bp, 18 predicted proteins | sample AntRauMFilla2698_FD_104634 | JGI IMG/M metagenome (GOLD analysis project Ga0136600, IMG submission 104634) | Saline lake microbial communities from Rauer Islands, Antarctica - Metagenome Filla 2 #698 | ecosystem: Environmental > Aquatic > Non-marine Saline and Alkaline > Saline | place...
TAGCCAAATAGGCGTACACAAGAAAAACTGAAGAAACCAATTCGTGCTCTGATTTGGCCAATTCATCAAAGGCCACATAGCTAGGGCGAAAAGACTTAAGCTAAGAACAAGTCCTATAAGAAATTTATTGAAGTTCTCCCTTAGTTTCTGATCTTCACTCTTTGCTTTTTCTCCCTCTTCGAGCACTTGAAAGCCTAAAGAAAGGATAGACTCCCGAACCTTGGAGAAAACTTTTTCCTGCTCTAATTCATCAGAATATTTAAAATTCCCTGTTTCAAGAGCATAATTCACTTGAGAGGAGCTAACCTCACTTAGCTTAGCGACCTCATTTTGAATGCTGGTAGCACAGCTAGCGCAGCTCATGCCACCAATCTTTAATTTTAAATTTGCCATAGAGTTTCTTTTTTTAAAGTTTCTTCATCCCAGCGACAGAGAAGCCGAGCTCCTCTATTTCTTTTTTTAAGCTCATTCCCGATGGAGCTTCACCTGATACAGTCACTTCTTTTTTTTCAAGGTCAATTTGAATTGACTCAAGTCCATGACCACTACTTAAATGATTTTCGATTTTACTACGGCAACCGCCGCACTTCATTCCTTCGACATTAAATACTATAGTTCTCATAAGTTTATTCCTTTACTTGGGCGTAAATAAGCCGCCAACATATCACAAATTAAATTAGACTTAAAATGACACGCATTCCCAGAGGTAACCTAACTGACATGCTTATCCATTAGCCTTAGTAGAGTCAATTGATGAGAACCTGCTTCTCTATCCTCCAGCGCCCAAGAGTAACTAAGAGCAACATGGACAAAAGCATAGTGGCGAACCCTTTCTAAGCAAAGCTCTAAACTAGCAGCAAGTTTTTCACTGCGGATTAAATAGTGATCTTCACTCTGGGAAATATTAGGAAAGTCCCAGGGATTTTTGAGTATTGTTCCTAGCTCATAACAAGGGTCTCCTCTAAAGCCCTTTGGATCAATGAAGTAAGGCACTCCTTCTTGAATAATTATATTTTCATGGTGGAGGTCTCCGTGAAGGTTGACAACTTTCTTCTCGCTTTCCAGTAAAGTTTCAAAAAGCTCAAACCCTTTCTTCAAAAAGGCATAGGCTTGGGAATCTTCATATTTTGATAAACTATCTAGAGATTCCTTTAGCCCAGGAAGAAGAGACTTAATATGAGGAAGAGAGTTCAAGGTTTTATGCTCTTGAATTTGAGAAATAATCTTTGAAAAAATGGGAAAGGTGCTCTCCTCAGCTTCAGCTTTTGAGAATCGATAAAGATCAGAGCCTTTGAGAAGCTTCATGAGGATGGCTTTTGGAGAAAACTCTAAAATACCAACCGCCCCTCTCCCTTGATAATGATTTAAAAAGGCAACCCCCCTTGCCTCATCCTTTAGGCCAGTGGCAGTAAGAACCTTTAATAAAACCTCTTCTTTTTTCTTAAAACCAATAAAAGTCTCGCTTGATTTTGTCCTTTTCCAGCTCTTTAAATCATCAAGGTTCCATAAGTTCTTATAGTGATTTACAATATTTGTCATAAGCTAATTTAAATAATGAGGTTAAAGTGAATATTTCTATTTTTTGCGTTTTTTTGGCCAGCATACTCCCAATTCTCTTTGTTGGCTTTGCAAAGTTTAGCGGCGGTTTCAAGCTTGGCTACAATCATGACCCCAGGAATTATCTCAGTAAATTAGAAGGAAGAGGCCATAGAGCAAAGTGTGCTCACGATAACTCATGGGAAGCTTTTGCTCCCTTCGCCGCCGCTGTTATACTTGCGATGGCCTCAGGGGTTGATCCCTCTCTCATTGATAAGCTCTCTGTTGCTTTTATTGGCTTTAGACTTGTGTATGGCGTGCTCTACATCCTAGATAAGCCAACCCTTCGTTCTATCATATGGACAGGAGGTATTGTCTGTACCGTCAGTCTCTACTATTTAGCCTGGTCACACTAAAAGTCAGAGAATAATAAATAGTCTAAAAGAGGCTAAGGACACTCTGGAGTTAGGAAAAGACCATCGTAAATGGGGTCTCGGTAATGGCCGCCTTCTTCATAGTCATCATTTTGAACTCTCACTCCATTTTTAATGGAGTATACAAATGGAGAAAGGTGAAGCCTCTCTTTATGGAAACGTCCCTCTCTACCAGAGTAGATGGTACTACTCCTACTATAGCCCATTAAACCAGGAATTCCTGCGCCATCAAAATGAGGACAAGCACTCTTTCCTTCATGGCTGACATTAATAAGCTTATGGCCTAATTCATGAGAAATCGTTTTTGCAATTACATCTGGCAGGATGGCCGTAAAACCTCTAATAGGACGAGGAAGATTTTCTCCAAGAGCATAAGGAGGAAATGAGAACCCCTTAATGCCTTTATTAAAAAGAACCCTCTCACCTCTGCGAGTATACCAACTCTTATAAGATAGGTTTCTATGCACACTGATAAAAATTGTGTTTTCACTATTAGGAACCAAACTACTCATAGCTGTGAATATTTCCTCTGTTTCTTTATTAATTCGATTCCCTCTTTGCCTGGAGGCAATATAGGGTGGAATATCAAAAGAAGGGTCAATACCAACAAGATCATTGACGAGAAGGTTCCAAAATCGTTTCTCTAGCCTGAGTTCAACTGACTTAATAATATTTAAGTTAATCCCAGCGTCTTTATAATGTTTGATTGTTTTCTTAATTGTTTTTTTAAACTCTCTCCACTCCAAGCCTGAGCCTCTAAAGTTAACAAGAACCACGTCAATATATTTGGCGTTTTCAACTTTTCTAACCTGAAGTTCAGAAATGTTATGCTCTGTTTTGATCTTAAAGCTCCCATAAGAAACTGAAATCATTAAAGAACTAACCAATATCGCGAGAGACTTCATATAAACTCCTTTTAAAGAAGCTCATTGTTATCAAACTACAACGCCAAGCACAACTGGTATATAAAGATAAGCCCCCCAATATCACTTCGATTTCACAGGTGAGAAATATAAATTAAACTTATGACAAGAAGCCTTTATTTTAATTTTATCTATACATGAGATTCAGTTAAATTAACGCCAACATGATCAAGAAACCAGGAGAGATTTATGAAGGCACTAGCATTACTACTACTTTTTTCAACCGCAACAGCAGCGCAAATAGACTTTGATGAGCAAAGGATAGAACTTGAGGCACTCCAAAACCTCTATACCCTAGAGTGTGTAACAGCAATCGGGACAGGAGGAACGCCAGAGAATAATCAATTTACTCGACTTAAAAGGCTTCAAATTCCCCAAGGCTTTTCTTTAGAGTTTAACCATGAAGAAGCGACAACTCGAGGCTGTGACTTTAACTTACTTACGACACTCGTAGAAGACGCCCGTACAAGGTTCAATCATGTTGAAACCAAAGTCACCATCATTAAGAGACTGGCAAAGTCTCCAAGAGTCGTTTCAGGAAAGTGTGTGAGAAACTACCAAGAACAAGTCATTTTTGATTTTCAGCAAGGAACAGTTTTAAAAACCCACGTCTTAGGAAAATTATTACCTGCAGTTGGCTGTCGTTAGTCACCCAAGATAAGCAGACCCCGCATAGAAGTGCCAAGTGAAGCGGCAAGTTTTCTGGGGTCTGTTCTCCTTTTATCGATAGAGAATGCCCTTTATTTGATTCGTTCTTACTTTTTTTCCATTAAATTCAAGATGCGTTACATCTATTAGGGTCTTGGCAGCACTTGGGTTTTTAAAATCAATATGAGTGGCCTCCCCCATGGGAAAAACATTTTGACCAGTAACTAACATGTTGATGCGATCAAGGTTAATAGACTTTCCAGCACCAGTGATATCGCCTAACGTTAGGCCTTGCGCCTGAAGAGTACTTAAAGATAGGTTATGCCGTTTAAGAATTTGGGCCACCTGGCCTGCTCCCGTTATCTCACCGGCAAAGGTAAAAGAAGCAAGTTGAAGAAAGCAAAGGATTGAGATTATTGTTTTCATTGGAGTACTCCTGTTTTCTTCGGCATTTCTAAAGTGTCGGCCATATCTAAAGTAAAGTAAGGTATATCTCCTGCATAAAAAGGAGAGCGCATAATATCCATGATCTTTTTGATGGCCTCTTTTTGAGCGGCTTTCACTTTTTGAATGCCTTCTTCATTAAGGCTTTCACTCATAGTGTAAAAGAGGTTTTGACCATTTGGAATTTCATCGGGTTTATAGTGAGAAACAAGCTGGGGAAGATGTCCTGCTGCAAGATGAACATCTAAGCAAAAGTCTGGCTCGCTTGCTTTGAAAACACCATCGACTTTCTTTATCAAACCATGCTCCACTAATTCTGAAAGTCTTTTTAAACCAAGAGCACCGTAATTGGTTTCGATAGTTTCAGCTGTAGTCCCTTCCCTATTTGCCGCTAGCTTGTAGATAAAGTAACTGGTCGCATCTGTAAGAAATGAATTAAGAGAAGGGCTTGTCTTGTGCTGAACATTTTGTTCAACGTAGGGACCAAAGGTTTCTTTAAGAAGGTCTCCGAGAGGACCTTCAAACATTTCAACAATAACAGAGAGACGTCTTTCATTCGTTACAGAACTCACAAGACTTAAGACAGTATGAGGGGCTGGATCACCTTTGATGGAATCACTTCTCAAACGTCTCAGGGTTGTTGCACCTATGCCAGACTTTAGCGCAAGTGCGTTCATGCTCATATTAGGAAATTTATCAAAGTAGTTCTCAACTAGCCCTTGAAGCTGTTGTGTAAGAGTCATAGAATCCCCCGCCGAATCTCTCAATTGAGATAAAGTACCAGAAGATGAATTGCGTGAAAGCTCAAAATACCTTAAAGAGTTCATATCATTCCAAATGTCACAATTTTCTAGTTTCTCACACATTTTTTTCAACTACTTACGCTCTAAAGGAGCCAAATCGTCACCAGGGAAAAATTACCTTCTCAAGCCCCTATCCCACAACACCATCTCTCTTTTTGTCATACAACGATTAGCAGGGCGGTGAAATATTAATCCTGGAGAACAGTTTCTTAACTGTGGACCTCCTCTGCTTGGCCTAGTAGGTCCAGTAGGTTTTCTTGGTTCAGAAGGTCTTGAGGGTCGAGTTACTCTACCACCACAAGGAGATGAGTGAACTGTGACATCAAGCTTTCCAACCAAGTCTTGGCTATCAAGACCAAGAAAGAGCATAGAATCTAGACGCTGGCCCTCAGGCTTAATACTCCCTCTTAAGATATTTCTGATGGCGAATTGACTCTTTTGATCGCCATGCCTAGAGCAGTTACCATTAATTCGAATATTTCTCGTTTTTGATACAATCCAGTCCTCATCAACTGGTCCAGAGAGCCAAAGTTTCCTGGCAACAAAATCAACTTTTTTATCATTTTGTCTTTTAGGACCTTTATAGTTAATCAGTTGAGTATGAAAAGAGGCTTCCACGCCTTCGTCCATAAAAGTAGAACCTCTCATATCCATCTTAACTTCAATACGATCAACCTTGTGGTTTGCAGGCAATTGGGCTTCAACAAGAATATTACAGATTTTTTGAGATATATTTTTATCAAAGCGACTCGCCCTGCGATGTCCATCAGTATCAACATCATTTTCATTTTCACCATTATACTGAGGTAACTCGATAAGCATTTCATTAAAGAGAAGAGAAACTGATTTACCATCTGGTGAAGTCACAATATCCGTACTCCCTGCAGGACAGCCACTTCCTCTGGCCACAATATCAGTAAAGCTTAAATCACTGGCCAATGTAATGTTTAGGGTCGCCACTAAAATCATTCCCAATGCTAGGGTAACCTTCTTTATTTGTGCATTCATCTTTTTGTCTCCTTAATTTTTAACTTGCTTATAAAGTAAGTAATATTGCGCTTTCTTTATTAAGCTCATTCGTTAACGCCAAAGTAATCGCGCTTTCTCTTGATGACTATAAGGATATTTAAAAAGTGCGCCACATGACCGAGCAAATTCTTTTATTAAACCACGAGGCGCAGAAAACAACAGCTCTTCTCGTTTTGCCTTTTCCCTTTGAGAAAAGATTTCTAAAACAATATCAACGACGCTCCAAAAGGGGAGCTGTTAACAACAAAACACGGAGAGAGAAAAATGAAGAAAGTATTATCGCTAATCACCCTAATCGCACTATCTTGGAACTCAGCTTTAGCGAATGACATTCGCTTAGGAGAGCCGGGTTATGGTGGTTCTGGATGTCCTGCTGGAACAGCAAGTGCAACCCTCAGTCCAGACAATAAGGCCTTAAGTATCATCTTTGATGAATACTTTGTTGAAGCAGGAGCGGCCAATAATAAGAGACTTGCACGAAAGAACTGTTCAATCGCTATTCCCGTTCATGTGCCTCAAGGCTTCTCTGTTTCCATCATTGATGTTGATTACCGAGGGTACGTAAGTTTACCAAGAAGAGCACAAGCTCGATTCTCCGCAGAATACTTCTTCGCAGGAATTCGCGGGCCAAAGTATAACAAGACATTTAGAGGTCAAACAGATGAGGACTATATCCTTAGAAACCAACTTGGTCTCCAAGCGACAGTTTGGTCAAAATGTGGAGCTGATGTAAACCTTAGAGTTAATTCCTCTATGATGGTAAGAGTGGCCTCAACAAGAGACGATGCCCTTGCAACAGTTGATAGTGCAGACTTCAAGGCAGGTATCGTTTATAAGTTTCAGTGGAAAAGATGTAACAATAGCCAACCACAAGACGACTTCGGTCACTGGTAAGAATTACCTCCCCCAAACAGGACTGGCCTACCCTCATTTCACCTTGAGGGTAGGTTTTTTAGTTTTCTAAATAAAAGCTTTACTCCTCCGATAAGATTTCATGAAAAACTTAGCAAGCATCTCAATTGTCCTTATATTATTTTGGTCTTGTGTTCCTGAAAATGCCAAAGAGGATGACGAGTGTCTGGCCTTAGGTATAAGCAATGGTTTAACAATAAAACTGACCAGCCAGAATCCACTCCCCACTCACTTTGAGATAGCTCTCAACAACGAAATTTTAAAAAGTAGTGAGTGTGATGAAGCTTCTGCCTTCAATTCTTCCCGCCTAAAGATGGCGGATGACCGTAAGTCGATGGCACTAAACTTTTACTTGTCTTATAGCAACGAAGATTATGAGCTCTACTTTAATCGAGACTCTGCTTCTAGCCCCCCTCAATATGATTTTGCCGACCTCACTTTTTATACCAGAGAGACTTGTGATAGTGAGCCAGTAGAGGTCACAAGTTTGAGTGGTTTAGAGATAAAATGGCTGAAAAGAGGTCCATCTGGTTCAAGTTGCGCTTCAAGCTCTTATCAAGGCTACATAGAAAGCTCAATTGCTGAATAAAAACAGTCACTTAAGTTAGGCTAAGAACTTAATTTTTTAGTTAGGAATAGCTTCTAAGCTACCGAATAGACAGTCATGAAAACTAAAGAATCCTTCATAGGTTTATTCCTTATTTTCTTCTCTATCCCAAACTTAATCGCTCAAACTGAGGATTTAGAAAAAATTGTTACTCTTGCTGAAGACACATGAGATGTCGTTGTTGAAAGTGAACTAAAGGATAAAGTTGAGTTTAAACTTGATACAGAAACAACAGAGATCATCACTGAACTTCAAGATCTTGATCATGAAATTGCGGCCATTGTTCCCAATTCTATTGGATTTGAATCCCCTCGCCTATCATTTGGAGTTGAAGATCCTTGTAACAGCGAGCAGACCATTACAGCAGACCTCTCAGATCGAATAAAAGGACGAAAGTTTAAAATTGCCTTCACGGGAACTTTTAGTAGCGCAGCAGAAATGGGCTTACCAGAGGGCTACGCCGGTAGGAATAATTATAGAAACTTCATGGTCTTCAATAGTGGAAACGGCCACCCTGATGCTTATCAAATCAGAACTTTAGGCTCTCTTGAGGCTAAGTTTTTGAGTAAAGAAAAGCCAGACAACTGGGAGGAGTTAAATACAGTTGAGAGAGCAACTCTTTTAAAGAACTTTGCTCAAAACTTCTCTGGAGCTTCCCCAAGCTTAGGACTAATTCTTAGTGAGTATGCAATTGCTGGTATGACTGCAAACCCTGACAACTGGAAAGAGACTCTTAATGAAATTCAAGACCATCTTACCTTTGATGAGAAACTAAAAGTTGCTTCTCATTTCGGTGGCAGATTTAGTGATAATTACAATAGCGACCGAGCAGCTGGTACAGGTCCTCGCGCCGATGGAGTTGTCACTATTGAAGAAATGCTCGCAAGTGTTCGCGACGGAGAACCTGGTGGCGTTTGCCGAGATGTTTCTCAAGCTCAAGCCAATATGTTGATGGAGATGGGGGTTCCTAAAGATAAGATTTTTCAAACAGCCTATATGACCGCTACTGGTGGTCATGCTGTGATAGCTGTTCAAGACCCAGACAACCCTGATCGCTTAGTTCGTATTAACTATGACTATACCGATGAGGTCGATGACCGAACAGGAGGGGCAGCACTCACTCAAAACTCTAGTCTCCCTAACTTTGGTGCCAATTATCGTATTTATGATGCCGACGGCAAGCCCATCGGAAAAGTCCCCTCTGAGTTTGGACAAGTTTTAAGAGATGCTACTCAAGGAAGAACCCTAAGTGATGGACTTACAAGAAATCATACTTTATCAAAAGTCTACGTTGATACTCCCATTGGCGTTGGTAGTGTTTTTACTGGAAAGACAGCAAGTGGTGACAATATTGTTGGAGTGGCCGTCTCTAGGCAAAAAGTTGAAGAACAAAGAAATGCAGTGATTGACTATGGCGTTGCCATAGTTAAGAGAGATGGGGACAGGGCAACGGTAAGTGTCGATCAAACAGCACTTTATGCTTACCTTAATTATACCTATCATACTCCTCGCTATGAAAAAGGAAATTTTTCATTGGGCGCCCGTGCTGGATCTAATGGTGAGTTCCTCATAATGGATAATACTGCCGCTTATAATGATGGTAGAGAGAGAAGCGGAACCAATATTGAGGGCACAGCTGGCTTCCATGTTGGAGGAGATGTTCAGTACAAGCTCCCCTCAGAGAAAACAACAGTCACCTCTGGCCTCACTCTTTTCGGTTATGCCGACCAGAGTAATATTCAAGAAGGTCCTCAAGGTGGAATTAGACCCGTTATTGATAGAATCGTCTGGGACACCGCTATTGACTATGAAGTAAGTGATTCTATGAAGCTCGTAGGAGAATCTGCGGTTGTAATGAGAAGCTTCGGAAACACAGCGGCCTTTAAGGGAACATTAGAAGATTCTGCTCGAGGTTTATCAGCAAGTGCTTTTTATCAAACCCCTCTTAGTAGTGACGTTCCTCTTTTTGACCCTATGGCAAACGAAGCTTTTGGTTTTGGGATTGAAAAAAGAGTGGGAAGGCCTAATAAGAGAGTCGGTGGCTCTCTTTCTCTTGAATACATTAAAGATCTCGACTTTGATCAAGACTCCATTAATGCAACCATTGGAATTAAGTTTTGATCAATTGCCTGATTGCCTAGCTTCCATTTCACGAAAATTGAGTGGACCGATCGCCCCTCTGGTGACATTAATTCGCCAGCGCCTTCCATTGCGTCGATTTGAGACACTAAGAAGAAGATCATGGGCTGGATTGGCACAATCGACAACCTCTTTACTTTGGAGGTCCAAGCACCACTTTAAAAGTCTTTCTTCACTTGAAAAAGTTGGAAGTGTCCATGTTTCATATGCACCAAAACGAAAGTCAAAAGTCCCCTGATTATAAAGACCAAGAGTAATCGTTGATTCAACAAAACCATTAACCTCTCGCTCATCGATGGAAGAAAAGTTTAACTTGGTAAAAGCTCTTCCCTCTCCCCCTCTTACAATCCACCAGTTTTCATTCACTGAAGTATGACCACTTCTCGTTGCCTCAAACCAATCAGATTCATTGATAACTCTATCAACCCCCTCAGGCAGTGAGTAAGCAGCATTTTCCAAACGGAAAGGAATCTGAAAAAAGGATATGCCCTTTGCCCCAAAAGATTCTTTGGCGATCAATTGAAAGTTCGCCTCTGCTCCCTTAAAAAAAGCCCCATAAAGGTAGAGACTCGCCAGCCTTGAATCTCCTGGCCCTTCTTGCCCAGAGTTCACCTTGACTTCAGTTCCATTGAAAGCAATATCCCACTCTCTATTTTTAAGTGCCTCATCAGCAGACATCTTCCAATATCGTTTTTCTCCCAAATTGAGATAGGTGTAAACATTGGTGCTGGGATCTTTCAAACAATCCTTATAACTTAAATTGGTGTAAACATTTCCACAACCTTGCGCCTCAAAGTTCCAATTCTCCAAACCTCGCTCTTTGGACTCTAAACGAATAGTGTATCGACCAGGCATTGAGGACTCATTGTAGTAATCAATAATTTGAAGCTTGTAATAAGCACTCTTGGTTCGAACAGAATAGATTCTAAAGTTTGGCCAAATAATATGGTTTTCCTCATCGTAGGCATACCAAGGAAACTTTAGGAAAGTATTGAGCGACTCGTCTCCAACATAGGGGTCCGACTCCAAGAAGTAAGCCATAATATTTAAGGAGGGCTCGCTCTTAACGGCCTTTTCTTCTATCTTTCGACAAGAGAAAGAAAGTAAGAGAAACAAGAACAGAGAGAATATATTGATAGAACCCATAACCTTTTTCATAGCATCGTTACCCTAAGGCCAAGAAATATCTCTCTGCCACGACTAGGACGATCATCTATATTAGGAGAAACTAGGTCCTCACCAGCTATTCTCGTTTTATCAAAAACATTATTGATACTGCCAAAAATGCTTAGAGAGTTGTTATATCGATAATGAGTTTTCAAATTGGTTGTAAAAAAAGCAGGGTTTGTCTCCTCTTCAAGAGGATCAGTAAACTTAGCACCTGTGTAGCGTCCTTGGGCAATAACCTTGAGATTATCACTAAGGGTGTGGGTGAGAACCAATAGTCCGTTCCATAATGGCCGATTGGCCAAGAGGAGATTGGTTTTTTCATTTACAGTTTCCGTGTAAGAACCATTTAGAAGGAGAGCTGTTCTGTGCCCAAATAATGACTTTATACCGAGTTCAAAGCCTCTACTTGTTACCTCATCAAAGTTTTCATAAGAAAAAACTCTCCCTGATCCATCGGTCTGCGTCTCGACTGTTTCAATTAGGTTCGTAATTCTATTTAGGAAGAGGTTTCCATAGAGACTATTTCCTTTTCCAAAAGTAAGCTCCTCACCGACTTGAAGACTTACTGACTTTTCGGGGCTTAGGTTGTCATTCCCAATCACAATATAGTTTGCGACTGAGGAATGATCCAAAGTAAAGAACCTCTCCTTAACAGAAGGAGCACGATACCCAGTGCCTAAACTGAACCAACTCTTAAGGCCAAGCTTACTAAAGTCAGCAAAGTGTGAAATATTAATTTTAGGTGCCACATAGGAGCCGAAGTCACGATCATATTGATAACGAGCACCGGGAGAGACTTCAAATGAGCCCAGCCAAAAGTTATCTTGAAGGAAAGCCTCGTAAGAGGAAACTTTTTTATTGGATATATCTTGCGTTTTAACGACAATTTGCTCAACTGCTTGAGAAGTAGTTTCTTGATTAACAGTATTTTCTCTAACGAGAATCCCTGTCGTTAGCTTGTGACTTCCTAAGCTGACATCTTTGTACTGAAGGTCGAACCTTCTGCCATCAGAGTTGGTTTCTTTCAGGGTCTCTACAAAAGGAGTCTCGGGTCTATCATTAAGTCCGAGTAAATCGTCATTCTTCTCCCAGTTCAAAACACCCCAAAGTGTCCCAGGGCCGACTCGTCCTTCAACACCGAGTTTAATATTTTGACTCTGACCATCTGTGGTGTTTATTGAGGGACCAAATGTACTTGAACTAAAAGGTCTTGAAACTTTAGAGCTAGTTTTACCATCAAGAAAGAGTCCACGCGTAAAAAAGTTAAAATTTCTCCACTTGTAATCTAGTGCCACAGAGCCTTGCAGCCTTCGTTGTGCTGTTCCATCCTGATAAATTGTCGATGGATTGAGGTCAAACTCCTCCACTTCCCGAAAACTAAGAGCAATCTTTGTTCCTAATTTTCCAATGCGTCCTTGGTAAACGCCTTTCAAGTTCTGACGCTTTCCCTTTTCTCCTTGGGACAGCTGACCTTCAGAGCCCTCAAAGAAAAGTGTCGGTTTCTTTAAAGCCTTCTTTGTCACAATGTTAATAACCCCCCCAATAGCTTGGGAACCATAGAGAGCAGAGGCACCACCTTTAATAACTTCAATCTTTTCAATATCGCTTGAGTCTATCTGACCAAGGTCGAAGCCAAAGCTGCTATTTTGAGAAACGGGAGTTCCGTCAATCATTACAAGAACAGAGTTTTCTCCAAAGCCCTGAATAAGGGCAGAAGTTGCACCTGCCCTGCGCTCTGTTTGCGTAGTGGAGACACCGGGAAGGTCAGAGATGGCTTGTGAGAGATCTTGGTACTGCTGGTCTTTTAAATACTCAGAGCCTAGAACTTCAACTTTTACAGGGGCATCAATGAGACCATTGCTGACTTGATTTTCACCAGCGACAGTTATAGTTTCAATATTCTCTTCATAGGCTGAATAAGCGGAGCGAACTTCCGTCTCAAGAGTTTGGGCCCCTAACTCATAGGAGTAAGGCCCCACACTTAAAAGTATGAATAGGACAAGAAGCCTTGTTGAAATATTAGAGTTTGACACCTCAAACTTTTATCACTTATAAAAAAACTAGTAAACAATTGGAAATCTGAACAACCCTTAAAAGGAGTAACCCTATGAAAGTACGTAGCTCTATTCTTGCCCTTGCCTTTCTTATCACAGCAACAGTAGGTGCAGCAGAGAGAAGCCCTTTTACTAATATTGATTTTGGCCTTTTTCTGGGATGGGGTGACTTCATAAAAGTTGAAAATTACGATTACTTTGACGAGGACAAAACCCACTTTGTTGTTGAGGTTAACGGCAAAGGTTATAAAGAGATCATCAAAGAAGCCAAGGCCCTCTATGGCAAGAAATATAAGTGCCGCCTAGCTGAGCACTTTGTGGAAACCATGTCAGAACTCGGTGTGACGATTGGCGAAACTGTTGACCTCAAGCTCTACCTCTTTGATAGAGGCCATGAAGTTATTGAAGTAAAGGGTGTGCCCGCAACAGTATCCAACCTAGACGAAATTCAATTTGAGACCAATTTTTGTCGCTAAAGCCAAGACAAAATAGAGTATAAATTTCATAAGCGATGGAAACTACTACCGATTCGGGGTAGTTTCCTTTCATGAGAGAGCTCCTAAAATCCCTTATTATCATATCTTCTGTACTATCCATTTCTGGAAGCTTCGCTGCCATTCAAAAGGTCATCTATGGACCAAATGATAATAGGACTGAGGTCATTGATTTTCCCAGTGCTGAATTCAGAGAAAAGGCAAAATCTGTTGCTGCCATGGTCGTTAAAAGAGAACTCATTGCTGATACCGAGAACATCGGTGAGTACTGGTTCTTTCAACGAAATGTTGGACGCTCTTATCGTCTTTGTCCTGGCGAGAGATTTCGTGAACAAGTCATGTTGGCAAATTGCTCAGGCTTTCTCATTAACGAAAATACTCTCGTCACCGCCGGTCATTGTGTTGTCGATCAAGAACAGTGTGAAAGTTCTTATTGGGTTTTTGACTATGTTCTTGGAACAAAGAGGATTAACGAAGGAAATGTTTTTACGTGTAAGAAACTCTTAAGCCACTCCTTAGAGGACAAATTCACTTCTTTTAAAGATTATGCTGTTATTAGATTAGACCGTGTTACAGGAAGAGAAGGTTTAGAGTTAAGAAAACAGGGACGACCTAACTTAGGAACTCCTTTAGTCACCATCGGTCACCCGATTGGTCTTCCCATGAAAATCACTGATGGTGCGACTGTTCGTTTAGGTAGTCTTCGCGGCCTCCTAAGACCCATAAAAAGCGCCCTTCGTAAGCGCTATTTCTTCTTAAGTAATATTGATGCCTACGGTGGTAACTCTGGCTCTCCAGTTCTTAATGGAGATACTGGGATTGTTGAGGGCCTTCTTTCAGAGGGCGCTGAAGACTTTGAATGGGTGGAGCAAGCAAATGGCAGCCCTTGTCGCCAAACAAATATCGTGAAAACCTTCAAAGAAGGCTCTCAAGAAAAAGTTTTTCGCATCACTAAAATCAAAGGGCTAGAAGAGCTCTAAGAGCTTTTAGCTTTAAGATAACTCTTCGGTGAAAATCTTTTCAGTAATTTTCCAAAACTTATCTTTCTTCCTGGCAATGATAAACTTGGGCATTCTAAGGTTATGCTGATGATTAAGGACATCATCTACTTTCTTAAAGAGAGGCAACATCTCTGGTCGTTTTAAGTGAGACCGAAGAAAGTTGATTTTAAATTTCTTCTGACTAGTAGAATTATTAAGATAGTGGATTTCCGAAACATACTTGGAGTCAAAGTCATAATAGCGAATATCAAGATACGCATTTCCTTTCTTATCCATTTTTTCTGTTAACTCGATTGAGTCTGGACTCATCACGTGAGCATTCTTTGAAAGCTTCGCTTGTTTAAGCTTAGAGTCGGCGTCGATAAGAACCCCACCGCAATAAGTACAATCCCGAGCGGTTACATCATTTTCATGGCCACAACCTGGACAGACTTTAAAACGAAAGCGAAAGCCACAGGGAATAACCTCTAAGGTATTTGGGTCTTCGACAGCTCCCCTACACTTTCTTCCATAATGCTCAAGTACATAACCCTCACTATCCATAATGCCCCAGAAATGATTATCAAAACCACAGTCTGGGCAAGGGATCTCAACTGGCACCGATTCACGGCTTGGCTTTTTATCACTTATTTCTGGACTATAGATATCGTGGCCCATTCCTGTGTAATCGAGAATAAAGCAATCCGTTTTCTCGGGTGAGATTCTAAGTCCGCGCCCTATTATTTGCTGATAAAGAGATACTGACTCCGTAGGTCTAAGGATAGCAATAACATCAACATGGGGGGCATCAAAGCCTGTTGTGAGGACAGATACATTCACTAAATACTTAAACTTCTTTGCTTTGAAATCATCAATAATAGCATCACGATTTTCATTGTCGGTATCGCCCAGAACGACCCTGGCATCCCCTTCTGGTAATAGACTTAAGATCTCCTTTGCGTGATTGACTGAGCTGGAGAAAATCATTACTCCCCTGCGCTCATAGCTGTCCGTGATATCAATAATATTTTTAATAATGAGTGGGGTGAGACGCTTTTGACTATTAATGATCTCTTCTACTTGAGAGGTCGTATACATTTTACCAGACTCTGTTAACTCCGAAAAATCATACGAAGTAACAGGAATATCAACCTTAACCGGTTGAGTAAGAAACTTATTCTTGATCATATATTCAAGCGGCAACTCAAAGACACACTTTTTAAAAAACTTTTTTTCAGCAGTTTGAATAATCCCTTGGTAATTAAATTCATAAATCCAACCGGCTCCCAAGCGATAAGGAGTTGCCGTTAGGCCTAAGACACATAGTTTCTCATTGCCTTCTTGAAGCTTTCTGATAACAGTAGCGTATTGGGTAGCTCCTTCATCAGCATTCACTCGATGACATTCATCTATAATAAGCAATGAAAAATCATCAAAGAAGTCGGCGCTTGCTTTCGCTACCGACTGGATACTTCCAAATATAACCTTTTGGGTGGTTTCTTTTCGCCCTAAGCCTGCTGAGTAAATACCAGCTTCAAGACCATAGCTTTCGTACTTTCCATGGTTCTGCTCAACTAATTCTTTTACATGGGCCAAGACAAGAACTCGGCCTTTAGCAAGTCTTGCCATTTCAGCAATCACCAAGCTCTTACCTGCGCCAGTGGGCAATACAATGACAACAGGGTCACGCACTTTTTTAAAATGCGTGATCGTATTGGCCACGGCTTCTTTTTGATAAGGTCTTAGTGTGTACATGAGCTTATTTTAGTCTTTCAGATTTGAAATGAAAAAACAAATAAAGCCCCGAATTTCGGGGCTTTAACTCATCTCTCTCATTTAAATTTATGGGAAGGGAACCATTGGTACTTCTGGCTCATAAGAAAGGGACTTAATTGTTGGGATTCGTCTCATTCTGACACAGCTATTGTAACTTGAGTCAACCACAATAGTGTAACTGGCTTTGGTACTTGTGCTGATAATAAAAGTATCAATTTGAGTAATTCCGGTACCGCAAACTGCTGGGTGAAAGAATCTTGGTTTTTTTACAAAACAGCTCTCTTTATTCATCAAGACATCTTCATTTACGAGGTTTCTAATCCCTTCATTGGCAAAATGAGTTGATGTTTCAAGAAGTCTGAAGTCTCCTTCTGTGCAAGCCTTAAATTCAGCTTCACGATCATTCATTTGTGCATTGATGCTAAGTCCAGAAAGTAGGGCGATCATTAAGATTAGTTTTTTCATTTCATTCTCCAATTTTGTTAGTTCAATTTATTTAATTATTTATTTTTCTATGCCTTATAAGTTTAAGAATTCTAACGTTGCGACTTTGATCTGATTTTTAAGAAGATCTGCTGCAAGTTGCTCACGACCACCTACTGGCTTAACCTTGCTTGAAACCCAACAGCCCCTTGGACCAGCGACAAGCTCCATATCACCAAAGAAGTTCCCTGTATTAACGTCATAACCTCTTGCAACACTAAGGTGATTATTAGAGTGAACAGGGCTTGGCATCATCATGCATACCACTTGCATAAAGCTTCTTTCTATTTTTGCATTAGAAAGAGCAATGACATTTCCCATTAACGATTGGTAAGTAAAAGTGCTTAATCTTTTACTTAACTCTTCAGTTCTCCCTACTGAGTCAGCAAAGAAAGGATGACTACCTTCCGATTGGGTATGCTCAATTCTTAAAATAGCACCATCAGTTACTGTTGCAACAAGATGATGAACTTGTGTTACTTCTCCAAGGTCCGAGCGAACCGCAAACCTGTAAGAGGTTACATCTTTTGCAACAGTTGCTGCTGATGTGATCATGACAAAAGCGATTACCAATAAATTCTTCATGTTTTTCTCCGTGTAAATAGTCTAGCTAAAGACTCAGTTTTTCTTGAGCCTAAACTAATATCTTTTGACACAGAGAAATAGA
>Ga0136600_1000733_pt1 | contig 17088 bp, 29 predicted proteins | sample AntRauMFilla2698_FD_104634 | JGI IMG/M metagenome (GOLD analysis project Ga0136600, IMG submission 104634) | Saline lake microbial communities from Rauer Islands, Antarctica - Metagenome Filla 2 #698 | ecosystem: Environmental > Aquatic > Non-marine Saline and Alkaline > Saline | place...
AAGTGCATTGTACTATTGTCTTTAGGGTTATATCCCCAATGTCCAAACCAAGCATCTTCAATATAAGTGTCACCTCGTTTCATTCTTTCTTTCAAGTGCTTTACAGCGTTTTCGTGTTCGTATATACAACAGGCTATTTTAAAAGAAGTTGCCTCCACTTCACCAAGTTTTTGTGGCTTTACAGAATCGTGGTCGCCTTGTCCCCAAGCACCTACAAACCCAATCCATATTTCGTATTTTTTTATCTTTGGTTTTTCTTCTTTAGGTAAATTTTTCATTCTATTTATGTTTTTTATTAATTAAGTCGCACAGTAGTTAACACCGTATAACAAAAACTTCTCTATACACCTCCATGTAATCCCGAAGGCTCAACTTGGATTTCTTATGTTTAATTAATTTATTTGCTAGTTGTATTTTATCCATTGTTTTTTTATTTAATTCTGTTAATATTATACGCAACTAATCTTATCTGAATACGTTAGGCACAAGGTGGCTCATGTATTAGAATCCAATGAGTAATTTCATGTGGCATAAAACTACTTTGTAAATCATAATCTTCCCAAGTGTAATTTGTTACCCGATGTCCTGCACTTATAAAAACATCAGTTTTTTCTCCAATTTTAGGTAGTCGGTCTGAAACCGCCACCCAATGCATAACATCACCTAAAGATGAGTTGCCTGTATTTGAGTTTCCTATAATTTCGTGTGTTTTACTCATGTCATTTTAACTTGATAGTTCAGTGAGTATTTAAGGCAACTCACTTTAGCCAAACCGTTGTTAGCCACTATATTTTGCCAGCAATACCACAACCTCTTCTTTTAGTATTTGATGTTCGCTTTCACCCATAAGTGCATTGTACTCTTCCATAAAGGCAAAATACAGTTCACTGCGTTGGTTAACTGCGGTTATGGTAGATTGCTTAATTAAGTGTTCTTTTGCTTTGTTTCCGAAGAGGCTTTTCTCGTTTCTTCTGTTAATTATAGTTTGCCTTTTATTTTCCTGTTCGTACTTCCAATTTTCTATGTCAGCGTGTGTAACATTGTTTTGGTTTAATTCACTAATTCGGCTTTTTCGTTTTTCAGACAGCAAGTAAGAGCCGAAACTCACAAGGTCTTTTCTGTTAAAATAAGTTACCATTTTTCTATATTTTCAATGGTTACTGCCTACTCTATACGGGCTTTTCGGCTTACTCCCATTCCTTCGCTATCGGGTTTTACTATTCATAGCCTTAGCCGTTAGGTTTAATATTTTAAAAAAGCCCATCACTTTTATGTGTTTACTCATTCCCCACAATTTGAAAAAACTTCACAACTCTCTGTTTCTTCAAAAAGAGATTCTTGAAAATTAGTATCAATACTATCGTCTTTAACTATTTTATCAAACCCCTTACTCATTTCAATCATTTCTTTTACACTTACAAAGTTCCTAAAAAATACATTTTTATATTCTTCTGTTGGTACTTTTTCCATTTCATATCCTGTAATAGTTTCTCCAAATTCATCTTTATATTCGTAATAAAGTTTTTCAGGAACTCTACCATTAGGATTTCCGTATTTATTTTCAAGGTAATCTAAAAATTCAAAATAATTAATATCATCTTTTACCATTTGCATCAACTTGTTGTTGCTTTTCTTATAACAAGCACCACAATTACCTTGATACCCTTTTAAAATCAATCTAAATGGTTGTTGATTCCACCAAAAATTTATATGCTTTTTTGTCATTGGTTGCATACTTTTTTGAATTAAAGGGTAAACTAATCTTAATTCGTCTTTTTTAGCGTTCATCCTATCTATTTCGTCAATTCTAATACCTAATGCTAAATAATATTTTTCCTTACCCCAAATACTTTTTGCATAGTTTTTAATAGGATTCATTTTTAATTCCCTTGTACAATGTAAACGAGAGTGATTTGGTATTCCATACTTCTTTACAACTTCTTCAAAAGGTGTATCTGTTGTATTTTTCCAATCTGTATTTCTTGTAGCAGAATTATAATCAACTATTTTAAAACCTGTACTTTTTCTTTGATTATGGTAAACTTTGGCTTCAATCCATTTAATGTCCAACCCAAATTCTTTTTCGCATTTATGTACAAACTCTAAAGTTTCGTTACTTTCAACGCCAGTGTTAGCAAAAACAAAAAGCATCTCATATTCGTTTTGCATTTTTTTATTTAACCAATTCCCCATAAAAGCAGATGTTTCTCCACCGCTAAATGTCACTAATAATTTTTTCTTACTCATATCTTATATTTTTGTTCGCTTCAAATCTTATACAAGTACGTTAGCCACCATTTGGGAAACGTATTTTCATTTCTATTATATCTAATTCTTTTGGTAGTTTATTAAGTCTTTCAAGGTCTCCACCTAATTTTTCTTTACGAGCAAGCATATCAATTTCAAATTGGATCATTTTAATATCCCTTGGTACATAAGGTAAGTGCAACATATGTACAGCGTAATAATCTTTATTTTCCATTGCTTTGTAATAAGAATCACATTGTTCAGGGTAACTACCTGTAACTATCTTATGTTCTTTATTTCCAATAATTATTGTTTGGTAAGTATGTGTCATAATAAAACGTTGGCTGACAATGTGTATAGCAAATAGCCTTATCAGCCTTTTTAGAAACTATTTGCTTGTTTATAATTTATTTACTTTTTACTTAATTCTGTGATAGGCTACTTGACATATACTGTAAGTTAAACCTTACCATTATAACATCTATAAAGTCGGCTCACCTGAACCTGTGTAAATTCATTACCTCTACTAGTCTTAAACCCAGCATTGTTAAGCTTTCTGGCTATAGAATGATAAGAGATATTACCATCTTGATTCTTAAGTTCTACTATGAAGGATCCGGCCATCCTATTCAGTGGGTTGTTAATGGCCTTTTTCTTTCTAACAATAATTGATTTCTCTCGGGCCTTGTCGGTTAGGTTATCTGGATTACCAAGGGTTGTTACTACGTTACCAGATTTTGATATATGCTCCTCCCCTCTAGCAAGTTTGTGTTTGATTTCAGCTAGAGCATCTTTAGTTCTTTGTCTAACCTTAGACCTTTCTTCTTTCGCCAGTGCAAATTTAATATCCTTGACTACTTCAGGGTCATGAGGAGAAGAGCACTCTAAGAAATTAATATTTGCTTCTTCTAATTGCTGTCTGAACTTATACCCACCTCTGGATATCCTAGACATTTCTTTCACTACTAATGTAGCACCTTGGAGTTTACAGGCCTTAATTGCTTCAATCATACCTTGTCTCTCTTCAGATGCTCCAGATTCTACATCTTGGAATTCACCGATGAGGATTCCATTGCCGTTGACGTAATCAGTGACTGCTCTCTTCTGAGCTTGTAAACCAAGTCCTGATTTACCTTGCTCTTCTCTTGATACTCTGTAGTATCCTATGTATAGATTTTTGATCATGGTTATATTTTATTTAGTTACTCCTCTGCAAAGATAGTAAAACATTTTACATATACAAGCCTACTCTAAAATTATTTTTCTAGAAGGATCTAATGTATAAGTATTTCTTATAGTAAGATGTTTGAATATAAAGAATTTAGATAGTTGTTTATTGAAGTGCCTCTCTTAAACCACTCGCCTTCGAGTCTGTAGTCTTTAATCTTTGGTGCGTTGGCTTTATTGAGTTTATTCCTCATGAAGGAGTTGAATAACCTCTTATCTTCCTTTTGTAGATCTTTATACTTCATTTTTGTTCAGGTTTGGATAGACCACTTCCTTTATGCATCTTTATAGAACAACCCCTTACGCGATTATTAAACAAGATACAAGTCATAGAATAAATATTATCTATCTATTCCGATGTAGCTACTACCCCATAAGAAGCATTAAATCTTTGATCTCTATTCGGAAAGATAACTCTAAATTAATAAAGCCACCTAAAGATGCATATGAACAGTAGTTGTCAGGTCGGGACATTGCTACCTTTAAGATCGAGGCGTTTGACTGTATTTAAAACAATATTAACCTAATAAAAACTTCAGTTGTTGCTTTAATCTTGACGTTTGAGATATTTGCTGAGGGTCGAACCGTTGAAAACACCCTACGATGCAAATATAAGGAAATAAAATTAATACGCAATAAAACTATGGAAACTTTTGGCGGTTAAATAGTTTCCTAGGTAGAGTTGGAAATCAATGAAGAATTTGATATAAGGTTAAAGTGTTTGGAACTCACAACTAGAGTTACTCACCCAGAAAATTATAAAAAGCCTTACCTTTAGCAAAAGAGTTTTATGTATTTGTAAGCGGAGATCTTAAAGGAGATTAGATAACCTTGCTTCATAAAAACCTTGATTTAACCCTTTCCTATGACACCAGGAGAGGGTTTTTTATTTTGTTTCATCAAGGTAGTGGTAGGAAAGGGTTTGATGGGGTTAAGATTATTTGATTATTAAGACCTTTGGCCGGAAATCATATAAAGGGGGTTTATGCATTCTTGATCAACTATAAGTAAAACTTATGTATACCTTAGCCAGCCTTTTGCTGACGAGGCCTACCAAATTTTTTTAAAAATTTTTTGGGCTCCGCGAGGCACTAGGGACTATGCTTATTATATACGGGTGGTCCTCAAAAAGAAAACGGGATTTTCAAGTAGGGATGGGTCTTAAATTCAAGTTTTTGTCCTCAAATCTCAGTTTAAAACACTTGCCACTACCGGGATTGTAACAACTATTAAACATCTATTCAACAAACGTTACATCATTTTATTACGATCCCTTTTGATAAAGTAACGCGCGCACGGGCAACACGCGCGACCAATGACTGTAGGTAAACTTACCACATTACTATATTGATGACGTGACAAACTGACAAAACAAAACTTTAACATTTAACTTCGCCCTAGTTACAACAGCACTTCAGAGACCTCAGACAAATTGTCATAGTCAAAAGTTTGGATAATCCTTTTATTCTATATTATCTTTGCCTCAGCAAACGACACGAGGTCTTATGCATGTATATAATATAAAACACTAGAAATTATGAAAGATTTAAAAACAAGAATACAAAAACTAGATGCTCACGATGTTGCAGAGTTAATGGGATTTAATAGAAATGATGCAAGTTTTGGAAATAGTGGTGAAATTAGGGATATGCTAAACAAAGAACTTCTAGTAAAATTTAAGAATGAAGAAATAGATGAAATAGAGTTAATATTAATTGAGTCAGGAAATTAAAGGAAGTTTTGATTTCTGGGACTTGAAGTAAACACCAACAGCTACAAGATTTTGATCGGTCTTGTAGCATCTAACAACAACTTAAAAACACTAAAAATTATGACGTATCAAAAACAAGTAAGCATAATAGAGGAAATGCAATCAAAAGGATTTAACGTATGTAGTTGCGGTAATTGTGGAGGTATTATACTACTAAATGAAGATACAAAGCCTAAAATGGAAGATGATAGCGAAGGTATATATTGCCCTCATTGTAAGGTAGAAATGGCTTATTCAGATTGTCCCGACTATTACTATGAAGGTATGCCCGAACTAAACAAAGAACAGTAACATTTAACCTTTAAACAATTAAAACACTAGAAATTATGAATGTAGTAAAGTATTACAACGAAAACAACTCAAAAGAGTTCAATGTAGAAAAGCAGACTGCAATAATTAAAGAACACACAAATAAAGAGTTATTGCAACAGTATGGGATGCAATTAGAGAGAATAGAAGAAAGTATATATTGTGCAATTTGTACCAAAGAAAATACTTTAAAATGATTGTACTTATAGACAAAGAGATAATTAAAAGAGGTTTAAACTAATATAAAACACACACGATGAAAAATTTACAAGCGATTATGCAACTAGCAGATGAATTAGGCTACGAAACAAGAGATTTAATCGAATACAAAGAGTATTTGGAAACCGAAATTTTAGATGCTTACACAGATTGGGCAGAGAGCCATAACGAACACAAAGACGAAGGCATAGAAGATTTAGAAATTCCCTATTCATTCGATGAAATTGAGTTTATTGATGAAGAAGCGTTTACAATAGGTATTCAAGATACAATAGACGAGTACGAAGCGATCATAGAGATTTGTCAAACAAATAACATTGAGATTCCTTTTGGAGTCGAATACTCACTATAAAAACCACACGATATGAAACAAGTATTTAAAGGCAAAACACTTTACACAAAAACAGTTGTCAGACGTATAACAGAAGTCTACAACCAAGCCACGGATCACAACGATTGGTATAAAGAAGCAAACGACTTTGCATTTCAATTATCTTACAGGCTATGGGATAAAGACCCTGCAACACGCAAACAAGCTCACGCTAAAGTATGCGGTATAATAGCTGCTTTATCCCCTCTAAAGTCGTGGGACGAAAACATGAACATAGCAAAACTATTTGTCCTCACAGGTCAGGTAAAGCATACTGCAGTAATGGGACAAAAAGCCAAAGATATCCTGTCAAGCGACGGAAGCTTAGAAACAATATCAACTATTTTAAACGGTAGTAAGATCACATCCTTTTTCTTAAACATATACAGACCATCAACTAGTCAAGCTGTAACTATAGATAGACATGCCATTTCAATAGCTCTAGGCTACAGTATAACCGATAACTTCAGCATGACTAGCAAACAATATGAATTCTTTCAAAACTGCTACCGTATTGCCTCTTTAAATGCAAGTATTAAACCACTACAAATGCAGGCAATAACGTGGGTAGAGTGGAGGAAGCAAAAGGCTACAAAGTAAAGTTTAACTGATGAGGTTTAAATAACCGAAACCTTGTGAAAGCAAGGTCTTAAACAAATAAAATCACACGACATGAAAACCAGAAACACAATTTCAGTAAAGTACATCACAGACTACATCACCTCAAACTATAGTGAGATGAGACACAATGCAACCAGACTTGCTAAAGCTATTAGATACACTGCTAAAGCTTATGAGCTAAACAAAAAAGACTTATTTCACTACATCATAGAAAGATCAAATGGTATCACTGGTGCAACGTCCTACGGCTTCGATACTGCTTATGGAAGAGAGATAAGAGGAACATTCGCACATAACTACAAAAACCTATAAAAACAAAACACAATGAAAATCACAATCAACATTGGACTAGAGACCAACAAAAACGAAACATTACACCCACTGCTAGCACTCAATGAAGTCATCACACAATTACACCACGCACACGATATAAACTTCAAGGAGCTTAAATATAGGCTAGATGAAAGCACAACAGAAGAGACTCTTATTGTAACACTAGAACCAGTGACATCAATAAACAAATTGTCTAAAGCCATTCAAAAAATTGCTGATAATCTAGATCAAGACTGTATAGCTATAAAAGATAGCGATAATGGTAGGCTAATTTATTCCACCAACCCTCTAAACGATTGGGGTGAATTTAAACAGGAGTATTTTATAGAGTACTGATGACAAATAACCGAAACTACCCCTAGCGGGTAGTCAATACACAGGTCTTAAGTGTATTCTGATGAGTTGACTAAAGATCATTAAAATAATGTAAACTGTTAAAATTGTTAAAGTTCTTGTGAGAACAAAACTTATAACATAGATTTGCATCATCAAGTTCATTGAAATACTAATTTAAACTAATAGACAGGGTCAGCGACAAAAAGCTGATCTAGTCAAAGTCCGAGGACTGTAAACCATATCAAATATGTTACGCTACGCAGTATGATTTGAGTTTGAGGTGACAAGGTCGCAGACTTAACCAAGGTTTAAAAAGTATTCTTTTACTTGTGTATGTAAAAGATTTTACATAGATTTGCATCATCAAGTTCATTGACATTGTAAGTTATATAAAATGGCACTAATCAAGCCACCCCTTAAGAAGGTAAAATTAACTAACTACAACGGAATTAAAAGATTAATTAAACGTGACATTCCGCACAGTCTCACACCCCACAGGGTATAAATGAAGTGAGGTTTTATCAAGGGTTAAAGTTCATCCTTTGGTAACTCAAAACCAGTAATCAACTGCTAGGTATAATAAAAACTAACAGCTTGTGCGGTTTAGATCGTCAGTTAAACAAGTTTGAAACTGGAAATATAATACTAGGTGAGGGTTGTTGATTCAATCCTCATCAACTAATATTAAAAACACACGACAATGAAAATTAAATACTTCTCAATCAACGGTTATTGGAAAGATGATCAGAAAGAATTTAAAGATTATATAGCAACTAATCGAGGGGAACATAACTCGAAAATGAGGATACTAGAAGAGGATATATTCTACTACGGTCTAACCGAGAATAGGATTAAAAATGCAATAGACCAAGGCTATGATCACCCACTGGAATTTGTTATCACCTCTTACACTAAACTTTAAAACCAAATAACATGAAAAAAGAATCAGTAAACCAAGTAATTAAGAACCTCGAAGCTGGGTTAGGGGTCTTGAAGGAAGAGTTAAGAAGATCTGAAGAGACCTATAAGGTAGGTGACAGAATTAAGATAAACTGTAATCCTAAAGAGATATATCTCATATCAAGAACCGGACATAATGTAATATCCTTAATTAACGTAAACACAGGCTTAAGGTGGACCTCCAGTGTAGAAGTATTGGATCACAATAATCTTACAGAAGAAGATATGGAAAGAATTACATCTTGGCACTCTTATACTAAACTTTAAAACCAAACCAAATGTTACCAACAAGCGACGAAGTAAGAAATCGACTGATGTCTTTCTGTGAATTATTTGAACTAGGTAAGCTTGAGAGTTGGGATTCAGAACCTAAAGCGTATGAGGTTAAACCTTATTACTACATTGATTTCAGCACAGAAGAAGAAAAAAACCAAAGGTATTTATTCACCCAAGAAAAATTTTAACCCTTTATGAAAACTTTAAAAACAATTTGGAACTTTTTATTTAACCACAAAACTATATATGGAAAACAATGGATAGAAGAATCTATGAATGAAAAATATGGTATTGTAGAATCATTGCCTATACAAGCCTTACCAAATTGCACAAGAGTTGAAGTAATTGACCAAAAAGGCAGAAGCTATGTGAATTGGAAACCAACCAACAAAGTAAGACTTAGTATGCAAGACGATGGTAAAACAGTCAAAATATTCATAGATTAAGTCTATGTTTTACAATGCTTAGTATATGGTGTGTAGCCTCAACAACTTAAATAAATACAAAAAATGAATTGGATTAAAAACTTATTTCACAAAAAGACACAAAAGCAATGCGATATATCTGGTGTTGTAGGTAGTTCTTCTCCTAAAAAAGAACAGACTTATATGCATATTGAAGCAGGTACAAACAGAACTTATTTTACTAACGAACCACCACATATAAAAAAATGGTGTGAAGAACAAATCCAAAGAAGCAAGAACAGTTATAAATGCTGAATTACCTACAACTTCATACTAAAAAGCACAGTTAAGTCGATAGAGCGACTATAAACAGGTGTTAAGCTCTAAGCGTGGACGGGTTTTAACCGTCCAGTCATAATAATTTAAATCAAATACTACGGACATTCAAAAAGTTTGGGGGTTTGTCGAAGAACATTACCCTGACTATTCACGATCTCAAGAAATTGCAGACTCAAGCGACCTTCAGAAAATTTTGGATCAAGAGATTGACGGAAGCGCGGAGGAAATTTTCACTGAGATTTATAACGGAAACGCTTACAACAGTCATAAGGAATTTCTGGAAAGCGAAGACGGGAAGCGATTCAAGCTAGATTATTTCAAGTTACATTTTGAAATACTAGGCAGATCAATCGAGGAGCAAATCAAACGCCTATAATCATTCAAAAATCATCGGCTATTCACTGTATTTTGTGTTAGCCATTCTAAATAACTTAATATGAAAACAACAAAAAGATTTGACGAAGCAGAGGCAGTATTGTACAAAGCCTTTAATGAAGGGACACTTAATGCTAATGATTGTACAGCTTGTGCAGTTGGTAATATGTGTAACACAGCTAATAAATGGCATATGGGCAATTCTTTAACAGAAATAAGAGACAAAGATTCTTACGAAGGAGGATCCCCTAAGCATAAGTATTATAAAGGATTAGAACTCTTTCAAGTAGAAAGAGTGTTTTTAAAAGCCCACCAAGATTATGCCTTAGAATTGGGGGTGATAGGGAACATTATAAAAAATAAACAAGCCCAATTCAACGGACTCATGGCAGTCCTCAACTACCTTGCCGAATTAGATAATATTGAAACAATAGATGAGCAGTATTCTAAGTTTAAAGTGGTACTGGATCGTGAAACTATAAAAGAAGGGCTATGAAACCAAACACACATTTTAGGATAGAAACTTTAGAAGACCTCAAAAAAGTTAAGGAAAAGTACAAAGATAAGTGGATAAGTTGGGAAGAAATAGGAGGGAAGATAAGTTGGGAAGAAATAGATGAGGAGACTGATGAAGATATTTTTAAAAATAACCCTGAGTTTAGAAATGTAATAAAACATTGTACAGGTGGAGTAATGTTAACTAGTTTTACTAAATTTTCAACCGAAGTAAAAAACCCCTTTAAAAAGAAATCTTTCTGGCAACACCTTGCAGAATGGTGGTCAGTTGCAGCTTATGCTATAAATAGATAGTATAATCCTTGCACATTAAATTTATTAACACTATATTTGAATTTCAAAACACAATATTATGAACAGTTACAATTCTATAATACCAGATCAAATGACACTTCGAGAGCTTGAAGCTATCTGTGGTGACATAGAAACAGCTAAGAACTGGGGGATGAGTCACGCAACAGTGAAGCTAAGTTCAAACGAACTCGAGTACCGAGTTGATATCACCAGAAAGCAAGACTACAATCAGGAGCTAACAAGTAGATTTAGTTTACAGTCATGATCAGTGTATTCAAACAAGTAGAAATATCAAGTAGTAAGAATGGTTACTTACTAACAAACCAAAGGACTAACAAGTCAATCAGTTTGATTTGTAGCGAGTCGGATATCAAAGATCTAAGTGAGTTGTTCACCATGGAAGAATCAAATGACCCACCAAGCGGTCATCAGTTCATGCCAAAGTCTTATGAAGATCAGTTCTTTAAAGAGATAGAAAGTTAAACCAGTCGTGTGGTGATAAACCCCTGAGGGACTTCATAGTCTAAGGGGTTTATTTTTTATACGATTAATAAACAATAAAATGGAAAATCAATATGCAGGCCCTGTACTCCTCTTTATTGGAGTCATCTTGCTTTATGTGTTTGTAAGGAATAGAATCAAAAACAAGTTAAATCAATAACCATGGAAAAAGTAAGTACATCAGTAATTGGTACCAGAAATAATGGTACTAGAATAGTAAAGAATCAGATCACAGGGTCTGCAAGAACTAATTATGTAGAATCAGCTCACAAAGAGTTCACTAGAGAGGAGAGAAAGAACGCTGAGAGGGATCACAAGCTTTACAAAAAGGAGGTACTACAAGCCTTCACAAAGCAAAGGAATACTTTCATCAGCCACATGCTGGAAGCTAAGAGAGTTAACCTCAACATATCAAAGATTTCATTAATATGACAAAGGAAGAATATTTAGAGATAAGGGAAGATAGTAGCAAGGACACAGCACCTATCTACTATTTTCTCTGGGAATTAGAGGGCAAACAATCACTATCATCAGCCGAGTTTTATCATTACTTCTGGCACTGGGTATTTAGTGGAGCAAGACAATTAATGTTCCCTTCAATACAACATCAGGCTTTCCAGAAGTTGGATAAGCACTTTGGAGTGTGATATAAAAATAAAGTTATGATACAAATATTCTTTAATGTAGTGGCATCAATATTCTTAATCTGGATCTCAGTTAAATGGTCTTCAGCTAGAGTATTGGATGGATCGATCAAGTTTATATTCCTGATGGTAGGACTATTAGGGATACTATTAACAATTACTAACTATCAAAATTACAACTTATGATTACGTGGAATAAATTACCAGTAGAGATACAGAAAAGAATGCTCGATGAACAAGAAAGGCAAGGGAACAAAAGGGATCCTAGACCCTTTAGAATTCAAGTCAGTGAGGATAAATTTAATGGAGGAATGAATTGGGATGAAACTAATGAAGGTGATAACTTCTGGGTAAGAGTTCTAACTGAAGATTTTAATCACTTCTATACAGAATATCCTAAAGAAAAACTAGTTAACTTTTGTGTTAAGGTGAATCCAATTACTTTACCCTTCTTAGTTAATATTAGGTCAACTAGAAATATTAACCAAGAAAGAATTAATAAATTTCCTTATGCAATATTTAGTCGTTTGGTAAAAGCTGGTGGATCTCCGAATTCTAAAGATAAAGAACTATCCACCCAAGAATTTCTTAGGTCTATTATAGATGGTGAAATAGAATATAAAGCTAATAAAAGGGAGGTTTTAGAGCAACTAGAGGTTTTACCAGTTGAAGAAACTATCCGGTGGGATATATCAAGAGATATCCTAGCAAGAGATACCATAAATTCAATTTCATTCACTAAAGAACATAAATTAGAAGCTCTTAAAGAACAAGTTAGGGAGTTAGAAAAGGAGGTTGAAGAAGAAAAAAAGCCAAAGCTACCTGTTATCAACGGTAGGAAAGGAGAAATTACTCTTCATAAGGATATAGTTTATGGCTGTGCCAGACTATTGAAAGGGTGGTTTTTAGAGTCAGATAATAGAAACATCAAATCTTTAGTTCTATCCTCTGGTGTCGAGATTAATGAAGAGCAGATGAATCAGATTAGAGAGTTTGTTAAAGGAAGTGAAGAGTTAAATAAATAACCACTAAAATCAAAACTATGAGTTTATTAAGTAAGGGTGACAAGTTAAGTTCACTAAGAAAAAAGAGTGCGGATGCCTTGGGTATCTTTCAAACAACAATGTCTAATTTACAGGATACTAACAAGACCATCGATTTTGAAAAGGAAGTTAGGTCTCAGGAGATTCAAAAACTTAGAGATGAGCACATTGAATTAACTAGAATGGAGTCGAGGAATAAGTCCATCATGGACAAGATTAATGACTTCCTCGGGGACTTAAGTTAACCCCTTGCACATGTCAAAACTTTAGTTTATATTTACACCTCGTAAGATGATAATCTCAATACAAATTAAATGAAAGGTGAGGTAAAACAATGGTTTATAGAGGTGAGTAGAGTTGCACAGGTTCACAACTTTAAGCACCAAGATGCAATATTCTACAAAGGATTTAAACTAAGTGATGACAGGAAGGGGAGTTTTGAGTTGTATGATGTAGGGAAGAGTGATGACTACACCAGAGTAAAGCCTAAGGACTTAAAGAAGATCAGGTCCATGGGCTTTATTGTAGCTGTTGATGAGATAAGCTACAGACTTACAATTGAAAGATTCAAAACCTACCGTAAGAAAGCTGAGCTCCTCTATGCTAAGAAGAAGAGGGCAAATAAGGATATGAAAAAGGATGTTAGGTTGAACAAGAAAAGAATACGCAATGCTGATAAAAACATTGATGTCTTGGTTGATCAAATATTACTTTGTCAGTCAAGGATTAATCAACATGAAAACAAGTATAAATTAAATTAAATCTGTATTATGAGTAGTATGACAAGTAAAGTAGAAAAGGGTAATGTACTATACCTAAGCGTTGTCGGAGGCAACATGGTTGAAGCTTCTGAAGAAGGAGTTGAAGGTGCAGTAAAGAGGGATTATGAAACCTCAGATGGCACCAAGGGCACAAAATGGGAGATCTTACACAAGAACCTTACTGGACACCTAACAACCATAGCCTTTGATGACTCAAAGTATGGTGAGAGAGCCATCCTTAAGTTTCAAAATGGTGAGGATAAGGCACAGCTATCTTTCCCAACAGACAGTAAGTACTTCGCAGACTTCGCTAAGAAAGCTCCGAACTTAGATCTATCTAAGGAGATCAGTATTAACGTTTATGACTTTGAACCAGAGGAAGGTAAGAGACTCACAGGAGTATCTTTAAAGCAGGATGGTGATAAAGTTAACAACTACTACTGGGATGGGAAGAAAACCCTACACGGTATGCCTGAGGTATCTAAAGAAGAGAGAAAAGAGTATGACTCTGATGACTGGAAGATGTTCTTCCTAAAAGTAAAAAAATTCCTTAAGAAGAAGGTACAGGCCATGAAAATACCTGAGTATACACCTGAGACTAAAAACACTGATACACCTATCAAGGAAAACAAGAAAGAGGATACAAAGGGCATTAACAGTGATAGTTATGAAGACGACCTCCCATTTTAACCGTTAAATGGCAGTAAAAGTAAATAAGCTTTGGTCCGATACGAAGTTTCAAAGTCTATCGGATCAAGCTAAGTTACTCTACCTATACCTGTGTACAAGTAAAGACATTTCTGTTGTCGGTACATTAAAGCCTAATCTTGACGTTGTTAAAATAGAGTTAGGGATGACAACAGAAGAACTTAGAACCTCAACTAAAGCACTCAGAAATCTAAACTACATAGGTGTGATAAAAGTTGAGGTTCTTTATTTTATAGTACCAGACCACTTCAACACAGTACCAAAATCAGAATCATCTGTACTTAAAGTCCAGAAGCAATTGAAAGCTCTTCCAGATAAACTGGTGGAGAATTTAGCATCTCTGGGTATCAAAACTGAATCAAAAGTTAGGAAGTTTACAAAACCTACAGCTGAGGAGGTTGCCGAGTATGCTCTCTCTAATGGATACAAGATATCAGGATCTGAGTTTATTAAGTACTATGATGATCAATCAGAGAGATATGGTAAGAAGGGTGTATGGGTTGATGGTAGAGGAACACAAGTCAGAGATTGGAGGGCTAAACTACGCAAGGTGTGGTTTAGAGAAGAGAACAAATTAAAGCAAGTTAAGGGAGCACCAGAGGGTTATGAAAGTTTTCATATCATGGTGAATGGTAAGCCGGTTTTTCCAGATAGTTGGAAGAACGATATACCCCACTCTAAAAACTTAGCAATGGATATTAAACTGAAGGAAGAGTTCAATAAAAAGTAAGTAATGGTAGACAAGAAAATAGTTAAAAGGTTAATGGAGTTATCTTTAAATCCTGTCCCTGTAAATATTGGGACTAAGGAACCTGCACGTAAAGGTCATCAAGAGGTTTTCAAGGAAGAGGGATTAAAGAAGTACACATTTGAGGAGATAGGTATATCCACTGGGTATGCATCCTTGAATTTGGAGGCACTCGACTTTGACACTAAGAATGTAGATAACCCTGAATTATTTATGTCTTCTTACGACAGGATGGTACCAAAGGATCTTTTAAGTAGACTTGTGATACAGTCAACTCCATCTGGAGGTAGACACTATATCTACAGGTGTAAGAAGATTGAGAGTAACCAGAAGTTGGCTAGGAACGAGAAAGGAGCTGCAACCATTGAGACTAGAGGTATTGGAGGATACATAAAGTGTTCTCCATCCGATGGTTATAAGGTTATATCAAAGAAAAAGTTCTCGGACATCCCTCTTATCACAGAGGAAGAAAGGAATTTACTTTTGATCATAGCTAGACAAAAGGATCAGTTATCCAAGAGGGAGATCACTAAGAAGTTTAGTCCTGAGGACCTTACAAGTTTCAAGAAGTTTAAGTCCTACAACGAAGACCCACAGATAGGTATAGATCTACTGGAAGACCATGGGTGGACCTACCACTCCACAAACGGAGAATGGTACAACCTGACAAGGCCTGAGAGTAAATCTGGGGATCTCCATGGCGGTTACAACCGAGACGGGTTTTTCTTTCAGTGTTTTTCTACAGCACAGGATACTTTTGAGGAAAGGAGGGGGTATAACAACCATCACCTTTTTGCAGAGCTTGAGTGTGAAGGTAACTACAAGAAAGCATACGCGTTGTTGTATGAGAAAGGCCATGGAATTGATGATAGTGAACTTAAGGAAGATGAGTATGAGGATGAACTTTCTTTTGTGTCAAAAGCTGAGGATGAAAATGATTATCTAGATCAAGCTAGGAAAGGTGAGATACCACTGGGTCTATCTTTAGGATGGAGAGATCTCGATGACTATTTTAGATTAAAGAGAAATAGCTTTAATTTTTTACTCGGTTTGGATAATATTGGTAAATCAACTGTTTTATCAAGTGTTATGGTTGCATCAAACGTTTTACATGGCTTGAAGTGGGGTGTATCATCTCCAGAGTCTTCAGTTAACGTGACTAGAAGGAACTTAATTGAAGCAGAGTCTGGGAAGAAAGTGGAATTCTACAAGGATAAACCACTAGCCTATCAAGCCCTTCTGCAAAAGAACAGGAAGTCTTTCTTTATTATGAAGAATGAGGAGCATAATACGATTGATGAGATCCTCGGCAAGGGAAAAAAGCTATATCAGAAGCACGGTATTGACTTCTTACTCATTGATCCATTCTCTTTTTATTCAGGATCTGGAAATTTCTCGGATGACACTGAGGTTTTATCTAAGATCAGGGTGTTCTGTCAGAATTACTGTAGTGTACTAGTTGTAGATCACCCTTACACGGGTTTTACTAGGACCGCTAAAGACGAGCACGGGTTTATTATGATGCCTACAAAGTACGATGCTTCCGGAGGTAACAGCAAGGCCAATCGATGTGACGATTTCATATCAACTCACAGGGTTATAAATCATGATGACAGTAGAGTCAGAAGAACTATGCAGATATCCGTACAAAAAATTAAGGATAAGAGTACAGGGGGCCAACCACATATTGATGGAGAATACACCCAACTTATTTATGAAGAGAGAGATGGATTTACAGGGTACTGGGATACAAATGGTGATAACCCGATGTACAAAGCTTTAAAATCTAGAGTTAACGTATCATCTAGGATGTCTAAAACTCAAATTCCTTTAGGAGATGTGGAGAGTGCTTTTTAAAGGCAAAGAATATGAGTAGTGGGAAGGCTTTATGCTTTTATAAACTAAAACAATTATGAAAACAATACTATTTTTACAAAACCGTGCCCCAGACAAATGGACGCCGGCGTGTGACAATCCGAATCCTCCATTTTGGTGTGATGAACAAGTAGAACCAGGAGCGCCAATTGATCAATATATCTTATGCCTTCTTATTATTGCTGTTCTTATTGGAATTTATATTATATGG
>Ga0136600_1000736_pt1 | contig 17042 bp, 11 predicted proteins | sample AntRauMFilla2698_FD_104634 | JGI IMG/M metagenome (GOLD analysis project Ga0136600, IMG submission 104634) | Saline lake microbial communities from Rauer Islands, Antarctica - Metagenome Filla 2 #698 | ecosystem: Environmental > Aquatic > Non-marine Saline and Alkaline > Saline | place...
AAGTCATTTATCTTACCAACAAACGAGTTAGTCATAAAAATATCCGTACTCGAAACCGGAATTAGCAGGTTTGTAAAAGAGTTGAATTCGGTCATGTAGGTAAAGTTTTTAACCAGTTCCTTCTCGATGTTAAAGGCAAGCGTTAATCCCCCTTCAGACCGAATGTCCTCATCTTCTCCTAATCCATAAAACTGATCCAGTCCATCCGTTTCAACAAAGGTTTGTTTAAGACCCAGGCCAACCTGACCAGAAAAATAATCGACAGGTTGATATGATAAACCGAAAGATTCCGTAAAAAATCCCGGGGACATGAAATCAGAAATTAACACACCATCTCCATCAAAACCCTCAGTAAACTGGGTTCTAAAAGCCACCTCTAAAAATGCACTCAACTGGGAATTACCAATAAAGTAATCCGTTTTATTACTCAGGCGTATGATATCTTCCGTTTTTTGAATGCCCAGGCCATCCTGATTAACCTGACCAAATCTTAGATTAACTTTGGAGACATTGGAATATTTTTCTGCTGTATATTTTGACCTAAACAACGATGAAGCTAGAAAAGCCACGGAATTAACCCCCCCATTACTCCAGTTTCTATAGCTTGCCTGATTACCATTTAGGTTTATGGCCCACGAATGAATCCACGGTTCTACTTCTTCATTAGGAGGTTCTTGAACAGGTTGGTCTTGTGCGCTAACCATTGTGGTTATAAGCACAATAAGAGTGGTAAGTATTAAACGCATTTTGCACCTCATAAATTAAATGTTAGGGAGATAATAGTGGAATAATCTTATTCTGACAAAACTATATCCCAGAGATACTTAAAATGATAGAAAGGTGTAAAACATTAACCGTTGTGCGTCGCATTCTTGCTAAAGTAAATTTATCGCCGTTCATTTAAAAAAACTTTGTACTAACTACTCAGACACAAATTATGAAAACTACCAGCTACGGAACAATTTGGGGTGTAACGCTCCTATTTTTAATCGGCATATATTCAGATGGATTTGCCCAGAATCAGTTATTTACCATACAAGATGGATTAAAAGCACAGGGAATAAGCGTTCGGGCACTAACAGATGATGGCCGATATGCAGCGGCCACCATAAATGGAAGAGCAGACCGGCTTGGGGTGAATCACGATCGTTTTGGAGACCCGACCTACATCCAAAAAAACACGGCCCGATTAGTTCTTATTGATACACAGACCGGAGAGCAAAAAGATATCTTAAAAGGACGTGTTCAGGTTGGTGGCATGAGTTGGTCTCCCGATGGCAAAACACTGGCCTTCATACAGATGGAAAATCAAAGGTATTCACTACAGATGTATGACCGTGAGCGCGGAAGAGTTCGGGAGTTATCACCAAAGACCAAGAAAGAAATAGCCTATGCTGGTTTAGACTGGATGCCTGATGGATTATCCGTACTTATTAATTTGCGTGCTGATGGATGGCGAGCCAAAGCAGATAGTATGTACAAAGAAATGACCGATGGACCCATCACTATTCAGGAATCGAGTAACAAAATTCTAGCGTGGGAACGTGTTAGATCGATGGGAGACAGGGCGATTCTGGCAAAAGTGAACATTGGAAACAGGTCCGTAGCAGAGCTCACACCAGAAGAAAGCATCAACGGTCTTTTTATTGAAGAAAACGGGAGCTATCTCAGTTATTTAGTAAGAGAGCAAACCAAAACAGATTACAACAGAACAGGCGACTCCGAATACGAACTGGTAAAGCTGGATCTTAATACAATGGAGAGAGATACTCTGATTGCTAAAACAGAAGAGCGACCAAGATTAGACTGGAATAATGGAAATAATGCCTATGCATACGCTGAAAAAGGAAAAGTTTTTGTACAAAAGATAGATATGGAAGAACCGCTTGAAATCACCGCAGACTTTGATGAAAAAGTAGAAGAAGGAGATACCACCCAAATAAAATATTCGATATTACGCTGGCACCCAGCAGATACGCACCTTCTCCTCAGTTCAGATAAAGGGTACTATCTTGTGGATAGTGAAGGAGAGGAAATGGAATTAGTGTACGAGTATCCCGAAAAACGCAATGAAGCACCGAGAAGATCCATCGCACACTGGAGTGCGGATGGACAGTACCTGTACATGAGTTATGCAGCCCGAGAAAAATGGGAACGCGGAATTACACGCTATAATCTGAAAAGTAAGAGTATGGAAGACCTGATGGTAGATGGTAATCTGTATTCAGGATGGGAGTTTGCGGAAGATGGCGGAAAGATCCTGTTCGAAATGTCGGATGGTGTGCAGCCTAATGAACTGTATGTTGCGGATGACAGGATGCAAAACATGAAAAAGCTTACAGATCTAAATCCATGGGTAGCAGACAAAAAACTCTCTAAAAGTGAACTCATTCAGTATATGGATGTAGATGGTGACACTTTATACGGTGTGCTTTACTATCCGGTGGATTATGAAGAAGGGAAACGCTATCCATTAGTAGCGGTAGTTTATGAGACATTCTTTAATAACGGATTCAGTGCTTTCACAAATATTCTGGCAAAAGAAAACTATTTCGTATTTCGACCATCGGTAGATCTTGAAACAGGATATCCAGGCGAGGCGTGGGTGAAAGGAGTTACTACGGGAATTAATAAACTGGTAGAACGGGGATTGGTGGATCCCAATAAACTTGGAGTGCAGGGAACAAGTTATGGAGGATATGCCACCAACTTATTGATTACACAAACCGATCGTTTTGCAGCAGCTATAAACATATCAGGAAAAGTAAATGCGGTAAGTTTTCTGGGTGATAGCCCAAAAATAAGTACACGTAACTATGACGCCGCCGAAGTAGGTCAGGATAGACTTGGCGAGAGTTTGTGGGAAGCTCAGGATAAATACATTGCTCATAGCGCCGTCTTTTTTGCGGATAGAATTGAAACGCCGCTCCTTATGCTAACAGGGGAAGGCGACTGGAATGTACCTGCAACCAATCAGCGAGAAATGTATTATGCACTTCGCCGATTAGACAAAGAAGTGAAGTGGGTGCACTATCGATATGGTGGCCACGGCGCGGGGCGTGCTGGCAGAGAAGAAGACTACTTCCATCACTGGGAAACGGTTCTAGATTGGTATCAGGAGAAGTTTTTTGGGGATGGGGAGTAAGCAGAAAGTAATTACTCCTATTGTTTCAACTTACTAGCTCAACTATTACTTTCTGAACTAAAGCAAAACGCATATAAATAAGAACATGCAAAATCTAAGATCGACTTCGATCAAATTAAAGAGAAAGATAAGATGGGGAAAGACGAACAAGTAAGTTTCTTATTGTACACCTCAAATCAGGGTGATGTACGAGTGGATGTTGCGTTGGAAGAAGAAACAGTGTGGCTTAATCAAAAGGCGATGGCGACTTTATTTGGGGTTTCAAAACCGACTATAAGTGAGCACTTAGCGAATATATACGATACCGTAGAGCTAATAAAAACAACAACTGTTCGGAATTTCCGAACAGTTCAAATGGAAGGAGATCGTGAAGTAACTCGTAATATCGAATACTATAATTTAGATGCGATTATTTCTGTGGGTTACCGAGTAAACTCAGCTCAAGCAACACAGTTTCGAAAATGGGCAACTAGAACCTTAAAAGAGTTTGTAATAAAAGGTTTTGTTTTAGATGATGAACGTTTAAAACAAGGGAAGAGCCTATTCGGAAAAGATTATTTCGATGAACTACTGGAGCGTGTTCGGGAAATTCGAGCTTCTGAGCGGCTCTTTTACCAAAAAATAACGGATATTTATGCTGAAGCTAGTATTGATTATGATCCAAAAGCAGAAATAACTCGAAGTTTCTACAAAACGGTGCAAAACAAACTGCATTGGGCAATTACAGGAAATACCGCTGCTGAATTGATTAAAGAAAGGGCAGATTCCAAAAAGCCTAATATGGGACTGAAAACATGGAAAAAAGCCCCTAAAGGAAAGGTGCTGAAGAGCGATGTTTCAGTGGCAAAAAACTATTTAAACGACAAAGAACTTAGTGGGCTGAATCGAGTAGTTTCCATGTATTTAGATTATGCAGAAAATCAGGCGGAGCGACAAATTCCCATGACAATGCAAGATTGGGTAAAGAAATTAGACGGTTTCTTAGATTTCAATGACTATGAAATTCTCAAAAATGCAGGGGAGGTTTCAGCTAAGGTAGCCAAGAGATTAGCAGATGGCGAATACGAGAAGTTTCGACCTCTTCAGGATAAAGAGTTTAAATCAGATTTTGATCGGTTGGTTGAAAAAACGAAGAAAGAGAAAAATAATTAGCTCTAGTAACAATTAGCGTAGAAGAAATAATCTGATCATCTAAAACGGGACGGGGTATTTAATGACTTTGTAGAAGTTGTTGCAGGATAGTTGAAGCTTTTTAAAATGTATAACTGTGATTGATGGGTTTGAATAATGAAATATGATCAAACAGTTACGGGCTAAATAAGAGATTGGTTTCAGGAAAAGTTTTTTCCGGTGGAAGAATAAACATAAACATTAAAAAAGCTCATAATTAATGTTTGAATACGTTTTGACCTTAAAATGAGGGCGGAAATTTACCAAACATTAAAATACTCATTAATTAATGTATGTAGTTTGGAATGCATTTTTTTTAAGGTTAGATTCTTAGCACGCCTTAAAAAAACAACTTTTTGATGTCTAATATAAGTCTTTATCAAGTTAACCCAGACCGAACAACACCATGGAATGCTCTACCGGAGCTTCCGATCGATAGTCAGCTATATGAGAATCTGGAAGTGTACAAGCAATTAGGAAAAGCAAAAGAAGCGTTGGCACTATTAAATGGAAGAAGCATTGCTATTCCTAATCAAGGGGTTCTAATCAACGCACTTACTTTACAAGAAGCGAAAGACTCCAGTGCGATTGAAAACATTTTTACCACAGAAGATGAGCTTTACAAAGCTTATAGTGAAGATAAAGCGAATCAGCCATTAACAGGAACCGCTAAAGAGGTGCTCCGTTATCGGGAAGCATTATGGGAAGGCTTTCATTATCTGAAGAAAAAGAATGCATTTGATCAGGGTTACTTTATTGGAGTTTATAATCAAATAAAAGAAACGAACGAAGGCTTTCGATCGCCTATATCCAGAATATATATTCGTAAAGGTGGAAGTGGACCGAATGCAGGAACACCGGTTTATACTCCTCCAAGGGGCGTGGGAATCATCGAGCAAAAAATGGAAAACTTAACCGCTTTTTTAAATGGCACTATTAATGAACCAGATGAAGCGTTAATAAAACTTGCCATTGCCCACTATCAATTCGAAGTAATCCATCCATTTAATGATGGTAATGGTAGAACAGGTAGAATTATGATGATTCATTATTTATGTAAAATGGGCTTATTGGATTATCCGATCTTGTTTTTAAGCAGGTATATTATGGAGCATAAAGACGAATATTATGATCTATTGGCTGGAGTATCTCAGCGGGGTGATTGGCAATCCTGGATATTATACCTATTGAGAGCAATAGAATATACATCTACTTTAACATTTAACAAGGTTACAGAGATACTTATAGCCAAAGATGATATTCTAGAAATGATAAAAAAGGAGACCGCAATTCGGAAAGCGGAGGATCTGGTACAAGCAATATTTAGCCAGCCGTTTACAAAAGTGAATCATTTGACAGATGCAGGAATTTATGCAGAGAATACAGCAAGAGATTATTTGGCCAAATTAGTAGAACTACGATTACTGGAGAAAAAAGAAATAAGCGGTAAACATTATTATCTGAATACAGAATTAAAAAGAATTTTGGCTTATTAGTAACAGGCTAATATTGCTGAATACCGAAACCAATCAGCGCGAAATGTATTATGCGCTTCGCCGATTAGATAAAGAAGTGAAATGGGTGCACTATAGATATGGTGGTCACGGCGCGGGTCGAGCCGGCAGAGTAGAAGATTACATCCATCATTGGGAAACGGTGCTAGATTGGTATCAGGAAAATTTTTCCCCTGTGCAAGAAGAATAGGCTTAATTGAATTCGCAGGAAGATGTAGTCGTAGAGGATTAACAGATGAGTGAACCCCTGACTGAAAAGCAGAAGGAGCGATTAAGGAAATACATCTTTATGGGTGGTTTTATGGACAAAAGTCTGAGTCTATATGCCTGCCGATACTGTGATTACAGAGTGAAAGCTTTATCTGATATGCCATTGCAAGATGTTCTTTGGTCTGATGGAGTTACGCATGAAGAATATCCATACAGTATATTTCCTGAACTTTGGTATTGCCCAAAATGCCAAAGAGTCTATAGGACCTCCAAATTAACAGAGCTTGATACGATTGTTGTCGGGACTAACATTAATATCCCGGAAGAATTAATGCCCTGGAAAGATACACCGAGGTTACTAGAGCCTCAGCTTCAAGAATATCGTAAGATATTACGAAATCAGGATTTCGGATATGACGTTGACTTGGAAATGATGGTCAGGCGTAGGATGTGGCAAAAGCTGAATAATAAGTACCGCCCTAATCCAGATAAGGGAGAGTTTCGGCATGCAGTAACGTTAACTAATGAACACCGGGAACTTCTAAATGATTTGCACCCCTGGCTGTATGAGGGCAACGTAACCAAGGCACTTATAAAAGCAGAAGCGTTGAGACAGCTAGGTCGTTTTGAACTCAGCTTACAGTTACTAGACATCATTCAAAATGAACATGAACCAGATAGGATAGAGGCGGACTGGTTAAAAGTACTGAAGGCGTACAACAACGCTCGCTCCACTGATTTAGTTGTAGTTGGCTGTTGGGATATAGATTACTGAATTAGGGCGGGAGGTTTAATGCCTTAGACTTATATTTATATCAACCCTTAGTTTTGACAAGCTCAGCAAGTGTTACAGAAAAAGGCAGAGCAGATTGGGGGCCAGGTACGTAGGAACTAAGCTGAGTTACATCCCATGTAATATCTTTTAATTCATCAAATTCTAGTTCTTCTATTTCGTATACCAGATAAAATTCATGAGAAGGTATAGTTGGATAGCCTTTATCCACTAAATTTTTCTTTGATAAAACCCTCGGACCCTTTTTCTTAATAGAAATTAGACGGCTAGTTTTGGTTACTTTATGAGTACGAAGTAATAATAATCTAGCCTCCGTTTCACCTTGAGTTAAATTTAGCAACTCATTTTTATCGCTTACTCGGGTATTATAAAGCCCACTATTTAGAATCCATTTCAAATGCTCCTCACTTTTATAAAACCCAACAAGTACGAACGTTTCATCTGGGATTAAATCGCGATTTTTACCAATTGGTTCCGGTAACGGTTCGTTTACCTGTTTATCGTCTTTTGATTTAAAAGTGCGGTAGGTTTGGTAAGAATATTGCTCACGCTGAGAAGTTCGATTTAGAAAATGTTCGATTACATCCATTAAGAATTTTCTTAGATCTGAGCTTCCATCATCATTTCTATTGGGCCTCATTGTAAATGCGCCTAGCCCGGGTACAATTTCATGAAACCCTTGCCACGGCTGTCCTGAATCTTTTCCAGGGTATAAAATATAAGCACCTGCAGTTCGTCTAATGGCATCTCTGTAAGAATGCATCTTTAATAAATCAGCTCTTTTATAATTCCCTTTATTTTCCTGCTCGTTCTCTACATCTAAATTTTCGTTTTGTTGCCCGAATAATTCTGTAAGATTCTTAACCTTATACTTAGCATCAAAATGGATGTGAGCTATAAGTTCTTGTTCTTCAGCTTCATTCTCTGAAATTTCTTCAGGCCAAATGGTTAGAGAGTAATCGGGTCTCATTGGTTGAGTCCAGCTCCCTCTTGATGGATAATCTCCTTGTCTTTTAAAGGTGCGGTTAAATGATAGTTGTACGTTTAGATTTCTGTTTTTAGATAGGAATTTTCCCTTTAGGTTTAACTTCTTACCCTGCTTCAACTTCAATCCAAGCTTATCGTCAGTTTCTTCAATAAAATTTTCAGGATTTAGTCCCTGAATATTAAATAAGTCGTTTAGTAAGTCTGCAAGTTTGAAAAACAACCAATATTCATACAATGTGGCGACGTCTCTTTTACCGCTTTCATATACATCTTCTCCGCCTTCCCAAGTCAACCTGGCAGCCAAGTTGATCATTAACCAAACTCTTAGAACTTCGCGATACCCTTCTTTTCGCTGTAAAACCGGACTATTCAGGGGAAGGGAAGAAGGTCGGCTAATATCCTGAAAAAGAGTGTGATTCAAAATTTCTTCCAGTTCTACTTCAAGGACTTTTGCTTCACGATGAACTCTGGTGTTTTCATTTGATACAGATATAAAATCACCACATAGATTTTTAAAAGTCTCTAAAGCATATTTGATAAACTGATTTTCAGGTGTATCAACAGTATCCTTTTTCCCATAGGTAATAACTTTTTCGGGGACGGATTTTATATGCCTTTGAAGGGAATGTCCTTCCGGCAAAGGTATTCGGTTTGTACTCGTTGATAACTGCTTGATTACATTTCTGTTCATCCTTCGTACAGATCGAACGTCTTTTTTCTCCTCAGTTTGTCTCCATGCAGTAACTGGATTTGTAGTAATTCGATGAACAGCAGTCCAGAATTCTTCAGAATCGAAAACTGATTTTATAAACGCAAAACGCTGATAGAGCGACTTTGAATCAGCCTTGTGATCAACATCAAAAGGTTGATTTGCAGGGGAAGTATACTGCATAAGTAATTCGGTACATTTCTCTGTAATTTCTTCCAACATAAACCGATATTCTTCTCGGTATTCAGTTTTGAGAGACCGAACTTCTAAATCGACAGATCCACAAGGGTTACTAGTATTATCTAGTACTTCGAACTTTAGAGTTCCTACAAATATGTTTGGTGATAATCTGCCATTAGAAGGATTAGCTTTAGATGGGCTTAAAATTCCAGAAAGATATTTATCAGTATTTCTAAGAGAATAACCATTAGGGAGTTGGTACTCATAAAAAAACCCTTCGGTTAACTGAATAGGCGCTTCTAGATTAATATTAGCATCTAATGCGTCAATTCTTACTAAAGAATCTTTATTGTCTGCAAATATTTGCAGAATTATTGAATCTCCAGTTGATAAATCAATAGATATGTACTCTTTAATGCTCATTACTACGCTTCGGCAAAACTGGTAAAGCCATTTTCAATGAGTCCCTTATGCATTCGGACTATTTTTTCAAATGATATCGGATATTTGGCATCACTTAATACTTTTTCGTTGATTTCATCATGTTTCTTAAAAAGATCTTCACAGCCTTTTTCTATTTCTGGATGACATAAATCTCCAAGCTTAAATAACACTTTTTCGAGTTTCCTTCGAGAACCATGAAGTTTAGGGAGTAGTTTCTGAGCTATTGATGCATCTATGATATCTTCAAACTCCCAATCTTCGGACAGCTGCTCAGCTAAACTTGCAAAACGATTTATTTCAAATGCAGAGCGGTAACCAAATTCAGCACCAACTTCTGAAAGGTCATTGAAAAACTTGAGTAACTCTTCGGAAAGTTCTTTTTTCTTAGAAAACTCCTCAGCTGTTGAAGTGGCTATATTTACAAAGTCTTCAGCCATTCCTGCTCCTTTGCCTTCTAGTAAAGAAAGATTTACATCGGAAGGATTGTTTAAAAAATGAGCTAATTCGTCTTGGCTAACTCTGAACTCAATGACATTGGCACGGTCCAGAACCTTTGGGCTAAACATATAAGTGGTCTCGTCAATATTAACGGTGCCTATGACGAAGAGGTTTTTTGGGATTTTTATATTTGATGGAACACCATCCCATAATTCACCTTCTTCTCCGGAATGTAGTTTAATCTTTTCTTTGGATTCAATGGCGCTTAGAAAGTCGGCGAAATAGCGTTCTACATGACTTAAATTCATTTCATCAAGAATCAAGAAATAAGGCTTATTTGGATCCTTTTCAGCCTCAAGTATAAGTTGAAGAACACCACTTTCTGGCAAGACATATTTTCCATGTTCTAATGCATTAGGGTATCCAAGTAGTGGTTCACGATTGGTCCAGTCTGCTCCTACAGGAACTAAGTTAATCTGACTTTTATTCTCACTAATCCATTGAGTAAAGGCTTGTGCTAGTTTTGTTTTGCCTGAACCTGAGAGTCCTGTAAGTATGACGAAAGGTTTAGTGGAGATAGCTGCAACAAATCTTTGAGGGAATTCAGAATTATAAATCAAATTCACATCAGAAAGGTTTTTTGCAAATTCGTTTAAATTAAAAGCAATCATTGAAGGTTTAGACTTTTGTTTTTCAAATATTGATTTATAAAACTCCGTGATTTCGAATAAATCATCATCAATAGAGTAATTATTAAGAGGGTTATTTAAATCATAGCTCTTAAAAATATAAGAAGCGCCGTATCTTTGAGGTTTGCCTAAGTCATTATTTTCAAAGTGGTTTTTGATAGTAAGTGGATTATGTAATGGCCATTTTAAATTTGGATCATTTTCTTCACTCACGCCATAGGCAAGAATCAATATATTTCTTTCTTTGAAAAGTAAATAAACTGGGTATATACCTTCATTTGTAGTCTGTGAATCATCTAAAAAAGAAATCCAAGGAATCTTAGCAGTGTTACCCTTACCAAAACTAACCCTTACAGTAAGTCCGTTATATTCCTTTTGATAGTGGGAATAGCGTAAATCATCTGTTTTTGATTGATCTAGAAAATCTTCTAATGTTTCTAAAAATGAGTTAGGTTTATTTTGAATAGGTTTATTAAAGACTTCCATAAATATTTTATTCCTATAATTAATATCAAAAACAGCCTTTTCAAAAGAAGAATTATTAAATTTTAAATAACCAGATTTAGTAGTTCTCTCTAATTCAGAAGAACAAGCAGTCTTGATTTTACTTAGTGCGTTAGAAACATCTTTTGCTGAATTAGTTCTATTCCAATAAGCAATTAAAGAGCCTTCGAAATCAGATACTTCAACCGTACTAGATATAGGTTCATTAGTAGAGGTTATATACCACCAAGTTTTATCGCTAGTATTTTGTAAAACTAAGCAGTATCTCTGCCCGATGGTAAATGCTAACCGTTTATGATCTTTTCTAGCACTATAAACTACTCTCTGATCTTTTTGTCTTACATCTAGTTCTCGGGCAATTTGAGTTAAATATTCAAAATAATTTTTTGCGTTTTCATAGCTAAAAGAAGCTAGTTTTTCTTTTAAAATAGATTCTAAATCAGATAGATTATTTTTAGTTGAAATTTTGAAGCCATATTCTGCTAGAATTTCGAAGGCTCGATGGGTATTATTGTTAAAATCGGATAAGGTGAGTTCCTCTCCGCCAGCTAGTTTGTTTGCTTCAGAAAGTACTAGAATTGGAGGATAGCTTTCGTCTTCAAAAACTAAATCATACGTAGTTGATTCACGGCCGGTTCTAATTTTAGGATCGTCTTTTATTCCTGAAATGGCTTTTAAAATTGTATCTCTGTCTATCTTTTTTAGCTGTTCCATCAATTAATAATATATTTAGATTCAGTTTAATTTTTAACCAGCCACCAAAATAACTTTCCCAATATTCTTACGCTCTTCGATGTAGCGATGGGCGTCGCCGGCTTCTTCGAAGGTAAAGGTGGTATCAACATGCGGACGAACCCAACCGTCTTCCACACCTTGTAGAATGGCGTTCATCCAGGAGGCTGCTTTTTCTGCTTCCCCCCAAAGATGTCCGAGGTTCACGCCGTATACACCGCGGTTTTTATCTAATAATGAAAGGGGTTTAAAAGTCGGCATCGACATAACAGTCTTGATGAGCTCAAATTTCGCCCGAATTCCAGCATTAGATCCGGTACTTGCTACTGAAATCCCAAACATGCCAAGTCGGCCGGTTGCACGAAGGGCTCTATAACTTTTCTTCCATTCTTTTCCGCCCAAGGGATCAGTGATAAGTTCGACTCCTTTTTTGTTGGTGAGTGTCATCAGCTCTTCGTACCAATCTTTGTTTCTGTAATCGATTGGATGGTCGAGTCCGCGTTCTTTTAAAAACTCGTGCTTTCTTTCACTAGAGGTTCCGTATGTTTTGGCTCCGATATGCTTCGCTATATCTAATTGAGCTAATCCAACGCCACCACCGGCGTTATGAATGAGAACGGATTCTTCTTTTTTAAGTCCGCCCATAGCAACCAGCAGCGCCCACGCTGTTAAATAGGTAACGGGTAGTGAAGCGGCATCTTCAAATGATAACTGAGATGGTTTTTCATAAACCTGCGATTCTTTGACCACCACTTGCTCAGCTTGTCCTCTAAACCTACAGAGCGCGATCACTTCTTTATCAACCCAGCTTTTGTCAATGGATTTCCCGACTTCAGCGACTACACCGGAAACTTCGTAACCCATCACGCAGGGTTTGGAAGGACCGTCAGGGTATTGTCCTTTTCGGGCTAATATATCAGCGAAGTTCAATCCGGCCGCTTTTACCTGAATGAGAAGCTCATCGTCTTTAGGGGTCAAATCAGGAACTTCCTGAACCTGAAGAACATCGTAACTTCCATCTTTGGTGTTGACTATTTGTCTCATGTAGAATCTATTTTTGGTTTCATTTTATTATAGCCACAAAAGCACAGAAACACGAAAAGGATTTGTGAGTAATGCCACGGAATCACAAAAGCACTAAAAGAGCGTTTTAAATCATTTTTGTCTGGACCTCATCTGTCTGCGGGCCGAACTGTCCGTCGGTAGCTTTCTCTCTGTTTTGACCTCCTCTGTCTCCTCCTTGGTTAAGGAGGAGGACTCGTTGATATAAAGTTGGCCTGGCAATGAATTCCCCTCCTAATGTAGCCTGCATGACCGGTAGGCAGGGAGGGGTTAACTGAACAGGAAGTAGAATGTGAGCAGGGGTTGGGGAGGTCTGAAACCAAAGGATCTAGCTTTACCTGTCTTCCCGCTTACTCTGTTTTGACCTCTTCTGTCTTCTCCTGCAACAGGAGAAGGACTCTTTGATAAAATTTAAAATATGTTTACGGATTCCCCTCCTAATGTAGCCTGCCTGACCGGTAGGCAGGGAGGGGTGAACTGGATAGGACGAAGAATTTGAGTAGGAGTTGGGGAGGTCTCAAACATAAAGACCTAAACTTTTGAACTATAGATTTAAATAGTTTAATTAAAAGATGAGTGATAAAAACCCCAGAAAAACTCTAGATCAAAGAAGAGAGCTGCGACGTAATCAAACCTCAGCAGAGGAAGTCTTATGGGGAGAAGTAAGGGCAAAGAAAATAAAGGTAAAGGTTAGAAGGCAATACGGAATTGGGCCGTATGTTTTAGATTTTTATATCCCAAGTTTGAAATTAGCTATTGAAGTTGATGGCAAGATTCATTTAAAAAGTGATGTAATATTAAAGGATAAAAATAGAACTGCTTATCTAAAAAGAGCAGGGATTTGGATCCTTAGATTTAAGAATGAGCAAATTGAAAATGATATAGACAAGGTTCTTATATCAATAAAAGATAAGATTGATGAATTAATGAATAACGAATGATTTGACCTCATCTGTCTTCTCCTGCAACAGGAGAAGGACTCGTTGATATAAAGTTGGTCTGGCATTGAATTCCCCTCCTTGTTGAAGGAGGGGTGAACTAGACAGGACGAAGAATGTGAGCAGGTGTTGGGGAGGTCTGAAACCAAAGGATCTAGTTCTTCCACTTACTTCTGCATGGACCTCATCTGTCTTCTCCTGCAACAGGAGAAGGACTCTTTGATAAAATTTAAAATATGTTCACGGATTCCCCTCCTTGTTGAAGGAGGGGCGAACTGGGGAGGGAGGTAAATGTGAGCAGGTGTTGGGGAGGTCACAAAAAACAGATAAAAGGGTTAAATCGGGATATCATTTCGCTGTACTGGTGAATGAGTGCTTTTAATTCCACTTCTTTTTTATACATTGGAGCAGATATTAATCCAATTTATACCACATGAAAAAATACGTTTACTTAATGCTTGGGATGCTGTTTATGGTGATGTCCAGCAGCATTTCTTCGGCCCAAGACAAGGCAGTTGCTTTCAAAGGGGCTCATATTATCCCCATTTCCGGAAACCCTATTGATAACGGAGTCCTTGTCATACAAAACGGCAAGATTTTAGCCGTTGGTGATGCAAACACTAAAATCCCATCTGGCGCAGAGATAGTAGATGTCACAGGTCAGGTTCTTATGCCCGGACTCGTTGATACTCATTCTCATATTGGCGGTGGTGATGGCGGAGACCGGTCATCATCTCTTCATCCCGATGTTAGAATTCTGGATGCTATTGATCCGCGAAGCGATACGTTTAGAAAAGCATTATCCGGAGGTATCACAAGCGCAAATGTAATGCCAGGTTCTGGTCATTTAATGAGTGGACAAACGGTTTACCTGAAGCTTCGAAAGGCGAATACAGTTGAAGATATGTTGTTAGTAGTGGATGTTGAAAACAACATTTATGGCGGTATTAAAATGGCGAATGGTACAAATCCAATTGGCAGCAGTCCCCCACAACCAGGAACAAGAGCTAAGTCGGCCGCAATGGTTCGGGAGCTGTTTGTGAAAGCTCAGAATTATCAGCAGAAAATAAAAGACGCTAAAGGCGATGAAAGCAAAATGCCTCCTCGTGATCTTCAAATGGAAACGCTGGTTCAAGTGCTAGAAGGTAAAAGAACGGTACATAATCATACACACCGCCATGATGATATTTTAACAGCGATTCGACTTTCGCAGGAATTTGGGTATAAATTGGTGTTACATCATGTATCCGAAGCGTATAAAGTAGCAGAAGAAATTGCGGCTGCTGGCGTTGCCTCATCTATTATTACCTTAGATTCTTTTGGTGGTAAACTGGAAGCAGCTGAGTTTAGTAATATCAGCGGCGCAGTGTTGGAAGAGGCTGGAGCGTTGGTTGGTTTTCATACGGATGATTACATCACTGACTCTCGCACATTTCTTAGATCTGCTGCAATGGGTGTTCGTGAAGGAATGAGCAGAGAAAAAGCTCTGGAAGCTGTTACCATTGCAAATGCTATTATGATGGATATTGACAATCGTGTGGGGTCCCTTGAAAATGGAAAAGACGCTGATTTCATCTTGCTTTCTGGAGATCCTTTTAGCGTATATACTTTAGTTCAGGAGACATGGATTGAAGGAATGAAAGTCTGGGATCGTGATAACCCCGATGACAAAGAATATTCAACGGGTGGCTATGAGGTTTTTCGTGGCGACGTAACAACACATCATACTGACGGAGATTCAAAATGAGAACTTTTAAAAACTTTGCTCTACTACTTATAGTCCTGTTCCTAACAGTTGATACATTTGCTCAAATTGCCGTTAAAGCAGGAAAAGTATATACCAGCGCTGGCGATCCTATCGAAAATGGTGTTGTATTAATTAAAGATGGAAAAATTCAACAGGTAGGACCTCAATCTTCGGTTCGCATCCCATCAAATTATGAGGTGTATGAAGCCGCTGTAGTTACACCGGGTCTTATTGATGCCCATTCAGTTGTTGGGTTAGCAGGATACTTGAATCAACCTCACGACCAGGATCAACTGGAAACGTCTTCGGCTATACAACCGGAGTTACGTGCTATTGATGCATACAATGCTCGAGAGAAATTAGTCGGACATTTACGAAGTCTTGGAGTTACAACGGTACATACTGGCCATGGACCAGGCGCTTTAATTAGTGGTCAGACTATGATAATCAAGACGTCGGCACAGTCAGTAAATGAAGGTGTTCTACATCCTGCAAAAATGCTGGCATTTACTATGGGTAGTATGCTGGATGGTAATATAAAAACACCGGGAACTCGCTCTAAAGGAATTGCGATGCTTCGGCAAGATCTAATTAAAGCTCAAAGCTATCTCGAGAAAAGAAATAGTAAGAATCCTGCCAATATCGATTTAGGGATGGAAGCGTTAGCGGATTTACTGGAAGGAAAATTTACAGCGATGGTAACAGTGCATCATGCAAATGATATTATGACTGCTATCCGACTTCAAAAAGAGTTCGGATTTCCAATGGTTTTAGACGGTGTTGCTGAAGCTTATTTAGTGCTTGATGAAATCAAAGCATCAGGAAATGCTGTGTTTGTTCATCCAACGATGATGCGTGCAGCTGGGGAAGCTAAGAACGCTACCATGGAAATGGCGGCTATGCTTGAAGAAGCAGATATTCCTTTTGCATTTCAAAGTGGTTTTGAAGGATACGTCCCAAAGACACGGGTTATTTTATTTGAAGCTGCAATGGCTGTGGCGTTTGGTTTAGATTATGATGTAGCTATAAACAAACTCACCATCGATGCGGCTAAGATTCTTGATATCGATGACAAGGTCGGTTCTTTAGTAAAGGGCAAAGATGCCGATGTGGTTTTGTATGATGGAGATCCTTTTGAGTTCTTAACTCAAGTGACTCATGTCATTATTGACGGGAAAATAATGGACTAGGGAAAGCTGTCATCCTGAAGTGGAAATGCTCTATTTAGGACAGGAAGTGTAGTCACGAACCTGCCTGCCAGTAGGCAGGGGATCTCAAATAATCTGACTAGTCAGATCTGTTTATTCATTTATTTTGTGACCTCATCTGTCTTCTCCTGCAACAGGAGAAGGACTCGTTGATTAAAATTTTAAATAGGTTCGGAAGCTCCCCTCTTTGTAAAAGGAGGGGCGAGCTACGCAGGAAGATGAATATGAGTAGGAGTTGGGGAGGTCTGGATAGGTGACGCTTTCACTCCATTCTCACTTTTCTGACTATAATACTAAGGTCGAATTTTAAAATTAACCTCGACGTCATCTCGCGGCGAAAGGATAAGAACTCTTTGATAAAATTTAAAATATGTTTACGGATTCCCCTCCTTGTTGAAGGAGGGGGGAGCTGGACAGGAAACAGAATGTGAGCATGAGTCGGGGAGGTCTTGAAAGGAGATAAATGGAGGTTTTAAACTCTAAATAATTCATTATCAGTATAAGTGTGACACTTTTGGCTTGACCCCCGTTAATCTAGTTCCGTAGCTCTGCTATGGAATGAAGTCAGGAAG
>Ga0136600_1000740_pt1 | contig 16945 bp, 29 predicted proteins | sample AntRauMFilla2698_FD_104634 | JGI IMG/M metagenome (GOLD analysis project Ga0136600, IMG submission 104634) | Saline lake microbial communities from Rauer Islands, Antarctica - Metagenome Filla 2 #698 | ecosystem: Environmental > Aquatic > Non-marine Saline and Alkaline > Saline | place...
CTTCTTTGGTTGTTCCGTGTTGGGTTTGGTTTTATGGGTGTTCGTGGTGGTTGTTGGGTGTGGGGGTGGTTTTGTTGGGTGTTGTTTTTGTGAGTTGGGTGAGGTGGTTGCGGTTGGATCGGGGGAAATATATTCTGTTGGTTGTTTTTGGTGTGGATTTTGTGGAGGGTGTGGTTGTGGGGGATTTTGATGTGGGGGATTTTGATGTGGGGGATTTTGATGTGGGGGATCTTTTGGCTTTGTCTCGGCGTCAGCGGATGTCGGTGATGTTTGAGGAGTTTATGTTGATTCAGCGTGATAAGTATAACTTGGAGAAGTTGGATGAGTAGTGTTCCTGTTCTTGCGGAGGTTCCGGATCTTGAGCGGCATCTTGCGGTTGCTGCTTGGCGTGGGTCTAGTGGTTATTGTGTTTGTTCTGCTGAGGGTGTGGTGCTTGCGGCTAATGAGCATTTGTGTCGTTTGTTGAATTATACGGATGGTGAGCTTGTTGGGATGCATTTTCGTGATTTTACTCTTTCTAAGGATCAGGCGGCGGATTCGAGGGAGTTTGCTTCTCTTATTCGTGGTGAGAAGGAGCATTATCATATGGATAAGACGTGGATTGGGAAGTTGAATAGTCCGGTGTCGGGTCATCTGTTTGTGATGCGTTTTGAGAGTGGGGATGCGATTTTTGCGATTAGTCAGGTTCTTGAGGGTCTTTCGCCGGAGCAGGTTGGGGCTTTTGCGGTGATGGTTCGTTCTTTGATGGAGGATTGGTTGAGTTCTCAGGGTATTGAGATGAAGAAGAAGGTGGATGCTTTGGTCGATCCGAGTAGTGATATGGATATTAGGCCCCCTCTTTATAAGCAGCCTTTGTTTTGGGCTGCGGTGGGTGGTGCTGGGGCTGTGTGGCCGATTGTGGGGTTCTTGGTGGGTCTTTTTCGGCGGGCGGCGGATCTTCTTTATCCGGGTGTTGGGCCGTAGGGGGTATGGGGGAGTATGTGTTTAGAGCCCCGTGGGTTGGTGCACGGGGCTCTTGTTGTAGGTTGGGGGCTTATACCGACAGTGGTAATCTTGTAAAGATGAACCCTCCGTTAAGGTGCCGTAAGAGCATGGCTGCTATGATGCAGCATGTTCTAGATGGGAACATTAACATCATCGGCACCGATCATGCTCCACACACCTTGGCCCGGAAGAATGATCCGACGAGCCCGGCGTCTGGGATTCCTGTTTTGCCTTATTGGCCTTGGTTTATTGAGATTTTGCAAGATCTTGGTTGTAGCCGTGGGTTGATTGATAGTATGACCTATTATACAGCGGCCCGTCTCTTCAAGTTCGATACGCACAGGGCTAGGGATGGCCGTTGCAATGTTAACATTGATTATGATCCGTCCTTGTGGGATGCGTACGGCTGGAACCCGTTTGAGTGGGTTGATAAGACGTATTTGAGTAGACGGGAAAAGGCGAAGACTAGCAACCGTCCCTTCCATAATGCGGAAGCGGAAAACGTCTTGGAGAAATGTTGTCCGATCAAGAGAAGGCTCAGGCTGCTTTTAATGCTCTTGGTTCTACTGATCGGGGGGGGAGAATGGGCTTTATGGCACGGGATATTAAGTCAGATATGGTTAAGCGTCGTAAGAGATTAGATGTTAGAAGGCCGAAGCCTGATCCTCTTTATGATCCTTATGTTGCTAAGACGCGGTGTTTGTGTGGTAAGATGGTTGTCTTCACGAAGGTGGAGGATGACAATCGTATTAGTGGTGTTTGTGATAAGTGCAATGCCACAACGATTTTGACTTTGAACAAGAACAACCAGTGGGTGAAATTATGAATTGTGCTACTGAGAAGGGTGAGTTGATCACTTTTGCTTCTGGTTTTTTGAATCAGGGTAGGGGGTTTGGTTATCGTTATTCTTCTACTGGTAAGACACACCAGATTTGGAGACTAGAGCAGACTGGAAATAGTTTGCGTATTAAGGCTATGGAGATTCATTATCATTCTGATAGTCATATAGACGCTGTTCGCGAATGGAAATCTATAATCGGGGCTCGGAATGATTCTGTCACAGAATCATTAAATTCTTTATTGGATCAAGCTAGGGGTCATTACTAATGAGTCGAGAAAAGTCTATTGCAACTCGTTGTCAGTTGCTTGTCGGTTCATTTGATGGGGCGTCTGGTCTTTGCCCCTGTAAAAACAGCCAATCTTGTCAACTAACAACCGATCAACGTCGGTATTTTGCTGATGATGAAAGCGTGTTGGCTGCTAAGTCCAAGAATCTCAAAGAGTACAACGATGGTAAAACCGATAACGCCCCAGAAGGCGGCGAAGAATAAGAAGAATGCGGTCCCAGATGAGGTGATTAAGATATTTAATTTTCTTATTACCAAAAACCTGTCGGACGGTATCTCCGTTGTGTCTCAAAAGGAGGCTGTTAAGATGATTGCTTCTAATTTAGGGATCACAGAACAGCGGGTATTTGACAGGCACCTGCTGGATGTCGAGGAAGTGTTCGAGGATGTTGGTTGGGATGTTGATTATGACAAGCCCGGTTACAACGAATCTTATCAACCTACTTTCACTTTTACGGAGAAATAGATGGGTCACACTCGAATAGAAAACGTGTGGGTTTGCTATGAGGATTTAGAAGGGGGAGCTTGATGTGATTAAGCATAAGCTGCCTAATTCTCGTTTTGTGAGCCCTGTTTGTGTTGGTGATTTCATCGTGTTTGGCGAGGAAGAGATTGGGGGGTGTTTGGGTAGTTTACCTGATACATATGACGGGGCCAACTGTTTTCAGGTTCTTGAAGTTCATCACAGATGGGATACGAGCCGTGAATTCGGCTCGGATGATGTGATTCCAGTTCTCAAGCCTTGTTTTAATCCTTTATTGAGCGACTAATGAATCGGCCAACAAGACGCGATATTCGCAGTCGGGTCCCGGATGATGTGGCTGCTGAATATTCGCATTGTCGTCTCTTTTTGACGGCTTGCACGTTCGCGAATATTGTTGGTTGTTGTGCTCTATTTCACATCCCATTCCATGCTTGGGCCATTCCTGGTTTGGTTTTTCAGTTGATTATCGGAATGACGTTTTATGACGCCAGGAAGACTTTCAAGATCTATTGGGAGAATGCTAAGAAGGATGCCTGGGTTGATTATGATGCCAAGGTGATCGAGGATGCCGCCAACAAGATCGAGGCTATCGCATTTCGCGAAATGGTGCGTGACCCGGCTGTGTTACGTCAGCTTCTTTCTGCGTTCGATCATATTGAAGTGGGAATAGAGAATGTGACGGTTCAGTATCGGGGAAGGGATGTGAAGCTGCGAGCTTGTAGGTTGTGGCGTGATGGGGATACTTTGAGGATAGGGCGATGAAGTTTGAAGTTGTTTTCGGTGTGAATCCTGGGTTCAATCACGATAATGAGGTCACTGATCCTGTCGCTGTGATGACCATGGTTTGGTTAGAACAGATGGATCTGGTCCGCCAGAATTCTGGGCTCTATATCAGTGCTTTGATTCTTCCGGGCCGCGTTTCGTATCCGAAGGAATTCGGGGCTCCGGATGGTGGTGAAGAGGTCGTCGAGGTTTCTGGGGTACTATAATGCTCAGTATCATAGGTATACTGAGCTTTGGCAGGCGGCAGTTAGGTCTACTGTTAGTAAATGTAAGGATGTCCTTGAGCAGGATACTGTGGCATTGTTGTTTTCCCCTGCCAAGTAGAATATATGACTAGGTCATAGGACCCAGCAGTAAAAATAATGTATATTCTTACTCGGGGGAGAGATAATGTTAGTTGAAAGAATGTTGGAGTATGTGACTTGGGAACAGGCCATTATTGTTTTGATGACCGCTCTTTGGCTTGTTAAGGTCGCTCAGGTTATTCTTTTGCGAATGCGAATGCATTGTCGCACCACTAGATTGGAAGGCTCTTTGGCCGTTGTCAATCTTGAGAATTCTGCAATGAAAGCGAAACTCCATTCTTCGCTTTGTCCAGAAGATTATGAAGCATTCATGGGTGAGTGCGTCGAATAATGGAGAATGCTGGCTTTAACATTTGGGACTGGTTGGTATGTTTTGTAGGTGGATTTTGTCTAATCTCCACCGGCATGGCTTCAGTCTACTTTTGGCGGTTTCGAAAGAATCCTATGGGCCACGCGATTTTCATAGACATGGTGGCTGAATTTTGTGCTTGTCTCTTTGCTATGGCTTTCACAATTGATGCTGTCTTGGACTCTAACATGCCACCTCAAATGCGTGGCGTAGTTAGGGTTCTCATTTTTGTCTGTCTTGTTTTTAGTTCTTTACATTTAGCATATCAAACCCGGAAAGCCGTCTTAACTGACAACCGGGATTCAGGATTATATGAATGATTATATTAATCCCGGTAAGTGCTTTTCTGTTCGTGGGAGGTGTATTCGTCTACAGCGTGTACAAACCCGGCATGTCAACCAAATTGATAGAAAAAGACAGAAAGTCAGTTGAAGACTGCTTAGATTGTCTGGTAACAAACATCAAGACAAGACGAAGCTAAACCATCGCCTCTATTCCGCGATGAACTAATCTATTTAAGATCTGGCTGTGCATTTGACTGATGCGATTTTCTGATAAATCCAGAATTTTGCCGATTTCTCTCATTGATTTTTCCTTGTAATAGTACAAGTACAGAATCGTTTGTTGCTCTATCGTGCATCCACGACAGATATGACGGAAGGTTTCAGTCTTCTCGAATTCAGACTGATCGATCGGAGCAGATTCTATCAGGTCTTTAACAGACGTAGTTTTAGAGTTGTCAGTCTTGTCGATCGACTCGACGCCTTTAGTGAGAGAATCTTCGAAAGCTTTAGTTCCCATGATTTCTTCAGCGTTCTGCCCTTGCTGCTCCAGGGTCTTTCTCTTCTTTTCCCTCGTCCTTGTGAGCTTTGGGACGTGGTCTGAGGCCCTCATCTCATCTAGGGCCGCTCCGATGACTCTACGAGCTGCGTAGGACGTGAACTTTACACTACCGTCATATTTCGGAATAAGATCAAGGACTGCCATTTGACCTGCTTGAATACAGGATAAGATGTCGGCATTATCTGGGATATTCTTCAATCTATTGGTGATTATGTATTTCACCCAATGCCGATAATTTTCAGCCAGAGCATTTCGGTTTTCATCCGATTTGTTTGCCTTGTATGCTTCCCATAATCCTTGCTCTATCTTGGGATAGTCAACATAAGGCTTGTCTTTTGGAGATGTTACTTGTACGGATGCAGATCTTCGGGGTCGACCTCTGGTGATTTTTTTGATTCCGTTAAGCCCTCTGATCCAATTGTAGAGGGTCGGCACAGATACCCCTAATTTAGTAGCAGCTTCTTTCCGTGTTCTGCTTGAATTGACGACTCGGATAAGTTCTTGCGTTTCTTCCGATGAAAGCTGGCGTGACATATTAACGTCCTGTTAGATCTCGTAACAAGTATTTGAAGTGTTAAGAAGCAGTCAATTCAAGAAAAATCATGGAGTGCGTTAAAAGTGTCATCTAAAATCTTCATTCCAAAAACATGCCGAGTTGGGTTTCAGGAACGAAGTGATACATTTACCAACAAAATTGGCTTACGTTATTTACTACGGACCACGTGGAGAATTGCGGAAAGAAGCCAGCTGGTCTGATGGATGGGGCGAACGCCAGAAGTATGAATGGGTCCTGGATGAGAACGGAGAACGAAAATATTTCAACGATGTAACCAATCCCGGTAATGGAATTTACTGGATGCGTTGGAGTGAATGGTTGGGGTAATGTCATTTGTGGTTGGATGACTAAATAATTTGACCCATTCGAAAATAATGGACAATTCAACCCACAATTTAATCGGATAATTTCCAATGATGAACCCAGATGTAAGAATCGTCAAGAATGCAGTGGAATTCTGTGAAAAAGCCGGAAGAGACTGCATGACTCTTTATTTTGAGGGTGCTCCAACCGTTCGCCAGATCGAAGCCGTCACAGCCCAAGTTGCTATGGGGTGTCGGGTACGACCCAACATGAAGAGTCGTAATCTAAGGTACCATACCAAATCGGTTGGTGGGCTTGTTAGAGTTCAATTGGTCGATTAACGCGGGTTGATCTTTCGAAACAGAGTTCAGTGGGAATTATTATAATTCCATTTGTGTTTTTGGATTTTCTGTTTCGTTCTTAATGGAGTGCAACCCCAGTGAAGTTTAACGATTATACTGATTCATATGCTTGGGATAATAGAAGCAATGATTTCAAAAGCCACGGTATCAATAATATCCGTGATCTTAATAATCTGTTTGCTGGTGTGATCCGTAAATCTGGTGGGGTGATGGATGCAGATTATGGCGACATTGTCCGATATCTGCTCGTCTCCAGAGAAATGGACTGGATTGAAGAAAAAAAGACCGTATTATGACGTCTACCCGAGCATGATCCCCATACTGGAGGGCTTGAGATTAGATTTCTCGCTCAAAGACATTTCTCTGCCGATGGGTTTCGAACAGCTTTTGGTACGATTTCCAGAAAACCACGACGTTCAATGTATCTTTTTTAGTCTTGAAAAGCATGAGGGGCAGTATCGTTGTTTAATGAACGCCCATTTTCTTAGTAAAGAGAGTGAAGACGAAGACCGTGTTACAATTACCACGATGTGGGAAGATGATGCTACTGGTCAATCTGCTCTTGACTATTTGAAGGGCTGTGACCCCGATATGAGCGAATATAAGATCAACCAAATGACCAGGTTTTTCGCGATCTTTATTGGAATATGCTTGATTGGGAATGATCCAGAGATCGTCGAACGCCAAGTTCTAAGCAAGGATCTGATCAAGCTTAATGATGATAACCATGAACGACTAGCCGAAAAAGCAAAGAAACGCGGAAAGTTCGGCTTTTCGTTCGGTGCCATGCTTGAAAAAATCCCGCATTTACGTCGCCCTCACCCCTGTTGGGTCGCCTGTGGACCAGGACGTAAGTACAGAAAATTGAAGCTGCGTAAGGGTAGCATTGTTCATCGGGACAAGATCGAGAAGATGCCTACCGGGCTTCTTGATTCTGAATAAGCCAAGAGACGCCGGGAAAGGCGTCTCTTTTGTCTTCTCTTGCATCTGAACGTGGCTGGTGCCTAAGCACGCCAGTTTTCGTAGTTGGCCCAGGTGACGTCTTTTAGATACCTTTCTCGCATTTCATATGAGACTTCATCTCGATGGATCTCGCCGACTGGTTTGAACTCTGGCAATTCATCGATGCTGATGCCCATATGCACCAAGCATGCTGTAGCTGTTTGCTCGGGTTCTTCAAGAAGGTCAAGCTCGTAGCTGATTGAAATGTGATCTTTGTCTTTGAAGAACTCGTCAAAGTACGCTTCTTCTTTTTCGATCTCTCGAAGACACCAATCAATGTCATTGAAAGAATATGTGACCAGGGGGACTTTGGTCTTAGTTCCTCGATGCCAGATATTAGTCTTCCAAGCTTTGAATCTACTGATCGCCTGTAGGATCTTGTCCTCTCGATGGAGCCTGATCCAATGAGTTGGTTTGATATCCATTTCATTGAAGATGTCGGTTTGGGCGGTAGTACCGACCACTTTAATACCGAAGACTTCGTTTTCCGTAGACTTCTTATTAAAGAGTTTGTTGCGATATTCAGCTATACCAGCAGATTGATCCAACCCGACTTCTCGAACATAATCACTTACTAATTCTGGATTAGCATATTCCTGCGGTTGGCCGCAGCGGTTTGTAGAACGAAGGAGTTCACAGAGGAGCGTGCTTCCAGTTCTACTGCCGCATCTGATTGCATACTTCTTTTTCATTTTAGGTCTTTCAGTCCATGAACTAGTGAGGATACAAAGTTCTCACCTTGAATCCAAGTTTTGTTGACAGCCTTCAGATATTCGTGAGCTTCGTTGACCTTAGTCATAAGGTGTGGGATCTGCTCTGGGTGATCGAAGAATAGTGGGTAATAAGGCCCCAGGTATTCGACGGCTGCGGGGTGTCGGTTAACGATGACTGGTGTGTTCCGGGCAATGCAATCCAAGATTCCATTCGCAGCACTCAAATCGAAGAACTCCATTGCGACCACATTTTTAGTCAACAATTCATCATATTGACTAGGTGTGTAGAAATTATACGTCTTGACTTTAGTGCAGAAATCACTTCGATCATCGAGCCAAGACCAATGACGACGAACCCTGTCATCCCAAATTTTCATCCAATCTTTAGTCAACGCTGGCTTCCATTTGGAATGCCCGCACACGTCCAAGAATTGGTGTAACAACTGCGTATTTCGCAGGTAGCAACCGACTTGAATAATCCGCTTGTCTTTATTGGCCTTATAGGCTTCTGGACACCAGAACTTGCGTGGGGTTCCAATCGGGTGCTTCAGTGACAGAACAGGACAATCGAGTTCGGTGCGAAGGTAATCGGCTAAATGGTCGCTCAAAGCGATTGCCATCTTAAGATTGGGCAAGCTTGCTTTGAAGGCACAGTTCTCTTTGAACATGCGACGGAGTGATTCACGTTCATTCGAGAAGCAAGGTGGGTTTGGTGGGTGATGAAAAACACCTACCCATGGCTCGTTGTAGACTGCTGGTTTGTCGACGTAGCAGAATGTTTGTTCTACGAAGTCATCGAACAGGATTCCGTCGTCACTCGAAATCGTTTGTAGATGCTTGTAAACGTAAGGCCAGCCACTTCGGTGCATTCCTTTACCGATGACTTGATGTGGGCACCGTACCATTTTGATACTTATGTCTTTGTCACAGGAATCACCGTTTCCACCGGTTCCGCTTCCAGTTCCGCCGTTTGGTGGGCAGAACCAGTTTTTGATCTTGCAAAATAGCCAGATTACCGGCCATAGCACAAATAGAGCTACTCTCTTCGCAAACTGGAAGGTACGCTTTAATAGTCTTCCAATTAATCTGCACATGATCTTAATTCCTGATTTTGTTTCCCCGCGAACGCCATCGTGTTATGTTTTGTTGAAATCCTTGGAGTGCTCTATGTATTATGACAATGGAGAATGAATCATGGGAAAATGTGCACAGTGTGGTGATGAATCAATTGAGACGGAGCCCATTTGTAAACCGTGTAAGAAACCCCGCGTGGGTTTTAACGGGAAAAACGAGAGATCGAAGTACACTATCGCTGTTGATATGGATGGTGTACTATGCGACTTTCGCAAGAAATACTTGGCTCTCAAGTCACTTGATCTTGAATTCCCTCAATCACTTCAGGGATTTTCTTGGATCTTGAGCCCATGCCTGGTGCGATAGAGGGGTTCAAATACCTCTGGAACAGGTTCGATACGTATGTTTTGACACGTCCCTCAGTTTGGAATGTCCATTGCTATACAGGAAAAGCTATTTGGGTACGTGAGCATTTAGGATTCGAAGTCTTGCATAAGATGGTTCTTAATCCACAAAAGCAGCGGAATAAGGGTGACTTCTTAATCGATGATACAGAGGATTCGGGTCAGACTGAATTCGATGGAACGTTCCTAAAGTTCGGGCCTGATGATCACGATTGGAGCACGATCCAAGACTTCTTTAAGAGGCTGGGGTAATATCATGCAGTATAATGAGATTTGTCAATGTGGACATAACAAGAAATGCCATTTGGACAATCTAGAGGACGCCAGCACGGCTACTGATTGTTATTTTCAGTATAACTGTGATTGTAAACAATGGCGACCCGTAGAAATATTCAAACAGTCCTACGTCGGCGAAGACGGATACCTACACAGTGCCCGGTCTTTGTGTTGCAACCATTGGCTTTGTTACTATGATGAAAAGATCGAAGCCAAGGTACACTGGGTTGGAATTGGAGAACCGCCTGAGAATCTGGAGTGTCGCAGATGCACCAAGCCGGTTTTCACTCCACATACCAAATGAAGAACTCAGTGTCGAATCCGTCAATGCCAACGATTCTCTTACTGGTCTTCTTACCAGGGATATCGTGATTAGCGGAGATTACCACCGTTCCGGGCTTCTTGATTAGTGGGACCAGTTTCTCGATAAGGTCGGGAAACAAGAAGATCGTGATAATGTCTGCTTCTTGGAAGTCGTACTTGAGGATATCATCCTCTACGATTGTCACCAAATCCTCGACACCCAATCTCTTGACCCTTTCTTTGGCTTTCCTCACCGTTTCAGGGTTGATTTCGACTCCGACGCCCCTTGTGCCATAGAGCTTCGCGGAGTGGATCACGATGCGTCCGTCTCCTGCTCCCAAGTCGTATACAACTTGATCCTTTTCGGGGCTTACTAGCCTCAGCATCACGTCTACCGCACTCATTGGGGTGGGTAACAATGCTGTATCTGGATCTTTTTTGATGATTGGTTGGACTGGTCTTGGTTGGGCCACAGTAGGTTGAATTACCGTTTGTATAGCCGGTGCAACAGTTGGCTTTGGAACGTATGTTGTTTGGGGTCTCACAGCCGGAGTTGTGATTCGCGTTGATCTCCAATCAGAGGTCAGTTGGTAGCCCGGCATTGGTCCCCAGATTTGGTTGCACATCGTGCAATTGGGATTGTAACAGTATCGGACTCCGTTGTTCCGGCTTGGGTTGTGGCGGTATCTTTGTGCTTGAGCCTCAAGGGTCCCTAATGATACGAACAGCAAAGTCAATAGCAACGTCAAGATTCTAAACATGGTGGTTCCTTGGCAGTATAGCTATGGGGTGTGTTAATGTACTGGAAACCCCTCGTATTTTTTATGGAAAGAAGAGCAGGATATGACAACTAAACAAGTGATCGTAATTCGTCGCGATCTCAAAATGAGACGAGGGAAGGAAATTGCACAAGGATCTCACGCTTCAATGGCTTTTTTGACTCGTCGGATTCAAAAAAGCCTTAAGGTGTTCAATAGCCCGTATCCACCGATGAATGATGCAGAACGCGAATGGATTCTTAATTCGTTCCGGAAAGTCACTTGTCAAGTGCCTGATCTGGAGTCCTTGGAGAAGCTTCACGAGTTAGCACTTGAAGCAGGACTAGAGTCACATTTGGTGGAGGATAGTGGACATACTGAGTTCGGTGGTGTCAAGACGGTTACTTGCCTTGCTATCGGACCTGATTACGCGGAGAAGATTGACCCGATTACGAAAGAATTGAATCTATATTAAGGATTATTATGAATAATGTCGACAATCCTGTAATCAAGCGTGCTGTTCTTCCCATTGATGATGAGTATGGGTCTGCGAATGTTTCCTGTGTCACAATCAATGGATATGAGTACGGGATTAATATCGATTTCATCTCCGAAGAAAAACGAGAATGGTTCGTGCAAGTCTTCGGAGATATTTTAGAACGTGTAGACGCCAGGGCACGGCGTGAGGTCAGAGAGGACCGAGAAAAACGTCTTCGTGACCTGTGTGGATTGAAGGATTAATTCGGCGGGACATATTCCCAAACATTTCCTTTATGCACCTGAACATTTTTTGCACCAAAAGCTTCATTCACGGCTTGGATGACGCCATCGAACATCGGAGACACGTAATCGTGTCCGGAGATTATACCGCCCTTCTTGAGCAGCGGCAGCGATACTTTAATGTCTCTGACCACTGATCGATAACCGTGACAGGCATCGATATAGATGAAATCCAACGACTCAGGCTGGAACCAATTACATATCTCGCTAGAGTAGCCTGGTATGAGATGCATATTGGATTCTAAGCCCATTGCTTTTACATTCCTGATGCTCCTCATGTAAGTCGATGCTAACATCGCACAATTATTGATACTCCCGTAAGTATCAATACCATAACAGTCCGTGTTCTTTCCCATTTCTTTTATCATTGTTGCGAAATGGGCTAGGCTCTTGCCGTGGAAGTTTCCGATTTCCAGCATTGCACCATCAGTTGGTATCCATTGTGCGATCCGCTCATAGAACTCTTCCCAATGATAAAAGCCTCATAGTTCTTCCCAATTGTCAATAGTACGCCCGTGGTTGACATAATGGTATTGATCAGGCCCGAGGTTCAATCTCCCAACATTATTCAGTATCCAGCCGTTTTTAGACATTAGATGCTCATAATGATGACCAGTAATCAACATGTGGTGAGTCGTCGTTTTTAACGCCTCTATCACTTCGGCTCTGGTTGGGTTCATTAAATAACATGAATTGGGTGGATTATCAAAAGGTATTCTTTTTTTGAATTCTGGTCGAGTTAGGTGCATTTTACTCATGTATGAACCGCCATTCATAATTATTTCGTCAGCACCAACGACAGCAACAATGGGCTCTTGCCCCAGTTTACAAGCATCTAGAGATTATGTGGCTTATCTACAAGGTCTAGGGTTGTGTCAATCGGGCTCGATAGGATGTTACAGAAACAAACGATTTGTTACTGTTGAGAAATTTGGGCAGCTTGATCATTCTTTAAATGACGCTTGAACACAACCCAGATGTCTAATTCATCTTTGATTATTAGATGGTCGTATAATTCCTCCAGTGTGTCTTTGATTCAATGTGCGGCAAGACCGGAAATAGTACCAGAATGACGGATTTTCGGGAGCCACGCTTTTAATTCTTGCAGCATATTGGGTCCTTGTAGACCGTCCAAATGCAAATGGTTGATGCTTTCATCCGCAAACATCTTAACGCACTGAATACTCAAGCCTTTAATAGCTGTGATATTATACCCAGAGTCTTGAAACATGGTCGTTGTTTCCTGCCACGATAAATGTGGATGTGGCTTATGTTGTGGTGTCCATCCGTAAGGCTCTATGGTATAAATCCGGATATTCTTCGATTGTTGCTTGGCACAATGAGCCATATGTGCTGCACATTTGCCGTGATAGGTCCCCACGTCCACAACAGCGGAATCATCCTCAAGACGATCGATTAGGGCTTCGATATGTTCGGGGTAATCATATACACCCCAGAAATCTTCCCAGGATTCGGGTCTTAACCGTTGTGGGACATAGTGCCAGATGTTCTTTGGTAGACAGGTCGTTTGAACTGCCATCCAGCCCCTTCCATACATCAGTTCATCACATGGATGTTCAGCCTGGATTAGGATATGATGGCTGATCTGCTGCGTGGCTTCAAATATTTCGCAGTCAGACGGATCTACCAAAATGACCGTCTGGTTTGGGCCTTTGTGTTCGATTAGTTTTAATGTTTCTCGAAACTTCATGTGCCGTCTGCATGGACAGATTTTAGGTGGTTCGCGTATACATTTCGTTTTGTGAATTTAGTATCACAAATCGGACATTCGAAATGACCACTTTCCTTATCTACGCTTATAGTATCGAATTGTTCGGGCATGCGTGGGAGTTCATGAATTGCCCGATATGCTACCAATTGTCCTGTATGATAATTGGTGTGACCAATCATAATGTGTGATAACAGGTCACCCAAGGTCGGTAGGTGGTCTTTGTACTTGGCGATATTATTCGGCCTTGTGTAGTCCGCCAGGGTCAGTTTACCAACAGCGAATAGTAGGTCATCGCGACAATCGGTGAATGCTTTGACTAATTCCTTACTATCTGGATACAGGGTATTGATCGGCATTGGTCTCGAACCAGTACCAAAAGTTCTGTGCCAAGTTTCGGGTAGAATTGATTTCTTGGTTAGGGTTATGAGCAACAGATCGTAGCTGACGGATAAATGGCCAATTGTCCAAATTGGATGATTAGAGAATCCAAAGAGTTGGCTGATTAATTTGTAGCTTGGTAGATCTTCAAACAGTTTCAGGAAATAATCTGTTTGTAGCCTGAAGGAATGGCTTAGCATGTAGCTTGTCCCATCTTTTGGTTTATTCGCAGTTCGAATTTGCTTGGGCTATAGTAAATACATAGTCGTGTTACACTTACTAACACAAAGTCAACTTCTGATTCTTCAAGCCCTCTAAAACTATGGTGTTCAATGAACAATCCTTTTCTGGAGTTAGTGCGTGGTGCGTAAAAAACCATCCAACGGAGCTAAGGAAGTAAACGGAAATTACGAAGTTACTGAAGAACAACCCCAATTTGACTACAAGAAACACTATAACGTCGAGCTGAAGAACAAAGCACAACGAAGTGCTTTTGCTAAGTTCAAGAACGTCGACTACCTCTTTCTAATAGGGCCAGCTGGCGTCGGCAAATCATTTCTCGCCACAGCCTTAGGCGTCCGAGAAATCGTCAACTATCGTGCTGGAAGACTGGTCCTAACAAGACCTATCAAAGAAGCCGAAGAATCTCTGGGTTATCTGCCCGGCACTTTCGAAGAGAAGGTCATGCCTTACCTGATGCCATTGTATGACCAACTCTATGAGGTCTTTCAATGCGACAAGAAAGTAAGGACCCAATTCGAAAAAGAATATGTCGAAATCGCACCATTAGCATACATGCGTGGTCGAACATTCTCGAATTCGGTCTGTATTTTCGACGAGGCACAGAACGCCAATTACAAACAGTTGAAAATGTACCTGACTAGGCTTGGTCATCAAAGCAAGATGATCATTACTGGTGACCCGGCTCAAACCGACATTCCAGATTCGGATCTAATGGAGATAATCGACAAATGCCGTCATCGTGGATCTGTTGGAGTTATCGAATTCGAAAACGCCGACAACGTCCGACACGCATCAGTCGAGGCAATGCTTGAGGATCTCTAATGAACAAAGTAATCTTGCTTGTTCGAAGAACCAAGAGCTACTATTTCACTAGAATCCCAGACAACGAGCCAAGTGCCGTGCTGGATAAGAACGCTGTAAAAGACGTTCACTGGCGGACGCACTATTGGGAAAAGCTGGTAGGCAAGAGCTACAGCCAAATTAGAAATGAAATCGAAGCTCTTGCATATAACCACAACATCAAACAGAAACCAGATATTGTTTACAATTATCATGTAAGGTCAATACCCAATGATAATAATATCTGGATTCTTCCGATTGACGAAGATGACTTAGCCGATCGAGATGGGATCGATTATATTCGGAACTTCGAAGGTTCTGAAAATATCATCATATGGAATACACTGTTTTCTGAAGTCGACGAAAAAGTCATAAGAGTCGGTGGCCAAAAATCGGTTCTATCTAACGCCTATGCTATCAGATCTAGCTACGCCCATAAGTTCCCAAGATTAGTCTTGAAACACATGGGTGTAAAGAAGAATCACGAGCATTTGGCACATCGAACGGATTCGATTTTTGGGTTTAAAATCGAAAACCCGGCTAGTATTGGCAGGCTTTGGTCCGCACCATCTGAAGAACAGATACTCGATAAAATAACAAAATTTCGGGCCATCGACAGCAGCGTATTGTCACCGGAAATGAAAGAGTTATTCACCAAGATACAGGATGTATTCACCCTTGTCTGAACAAAATTGGTCCGACTACGGAATCGACAAAGCTTTTTACGTCAATCTTGGCAGAAGATCCGACAGACGAGCATTTTTCGAAAACCAGACCTCGAATTTTCCTTTTCGTATAAATCGGTACCCAGCCAGAGACGGGAACGATCTGTGTCTCCCGGAATACCTACAACCTTATTCTGGAGCTATCGGTTGTAAAATCAGCCATATCGAAATCTATCGAATAGCTCTTGAGGCTGGGTACAGCAGAATTGTGGTTTTTGAAGACGATTGCCTGATGAAGGGCAATGAGGAACGATTTCAACAATTTCTCGAATCGATTCCTGATAATTGGAGCTGGTTCAACGTATTCAAGCCCAATGACGAGTTTCCGAATGTGGTATACGACCACGGAAGTCATTTTTCTTCTAATGCTGTCAACAGCACGCATTGTTACGGCATTGATGCAAGATTCATGAGAAAAGTGATTGAGCAACATGATGAGAATCCTTTCCCAAATTCAAGATTGATTCACATCGACATGTTGATTAATGATATTGGAACCAGAGAAGGCATCAGATGTTTTTCACCCAAGAAATTGATTAATCAGAACACAGATATTCCAAACGACAATCATTGGGGGTGGCCCAACCAGAGGCCGATTATCAGAAAACTAGATGAAGGCTACGAGTGGAACTTGTTGGTTGTTGCTAAATGTTCCAGTCATGCAAGGATGAAAGAATTGAATGCGATTGATGAGTTCGATTTCGAGGTTGGGTCGATGGGATCTAGCTCTGATATGATCCACCAATATAGTCATGTTCTGTATATTAATAATGCGTGGGCTCCGATTCGTCGGTTGACAAACCGTTTCTTTCATGCGGCTCGAATGTACGACTGCGGAATCTACACTCCTGCTAGTAGCTGTGATGTTGATTGGTACCCAACAGCTGAGAGCTTGAGTGGCTATTACTGGATACAGAACTCGCCCAGATTCATTTCGGATTCGGTGGTCGGCTTTAAATCAGAATTGGCCGATCTGCGTTTATCTGATGTGAACCTGGGCGAAGTTCTTGGTAAGAAGGCTCTTGAACTCAAGATGCCGATTGTAGCCGATTCGAAGCTTAGCTTTTGAGTTCGTTTAGCTTGGCTTGCATCATGTCCAGGTAGTTCTGGGCGTCACGCAGGTCTTTTTCTTTCTTTTCGCCGGGGTTCCGATGTTCGGATCTTTTGGCGAAGAGGTGGACCCATTGGCCGAGTTCTGCGAAGGTGTAGGCTTCCCAGGCTTGGTTTTTGTAGTCGGCTTGGTGGGGGACACAGCTTTCTGGTGTAGCGGTCATGTTAGTGCTCCGGTACGGGGTAAAATCTAGTAAGTAGTTTAAGTTTGATACGAACCTTGGGCGGGTGAGTTGTGTCCTTTTTAGTGTCAGATTAACGCTTGGTGAGCTTTTGGCACAATGAGGTAATCTGACATGTGTTATCTTTAATGTCACTCAAACGTAGGCACAACAATCGAGCCTAATCGGGTTCATCTTTCACAGGATATGTGATCTTCAATGACTACCGCACTCCTATTATCGAGAAACGTAAACGCCATGGCAAGCTTGCCGTGCAACTCATTCGTCTCGTGTGAGAATCAATTGCTTAGCCGGAAAAGAGGTCGGGGTCTAGTCCCTGTAATGAGATA
>Ga0136600_1000741_pt1 | contig 16931 bp, 16 predicted proteins | sample AntRauMFilla2698_FD_104634 | JGI IMG/M metagenome (GOLD analysis project Ga0136600, IMG submission 104634) | Saline lake microbial communities from Rauer Islands, Antarctica - Metagenome Filla 2 #698 | ecosystem: Environmental > Aquatic > Non-marine Saline and Alkaline > Saline | place...
ATGCCGTAGCGCGCCAGCGGCTCGGTCTCGTCCACCTTCGGCTTCGGGGCCTCCTCAGCGGGCATGGCGCTGGGCGACACCCCGGCAGCGGCCTGTTCGGGCTGTTTTGCAGGCCTGGAGACGCTCTGCTCTTTGGCCGCCTCCACATCGCGCTTGACGATGCGGCCATGGGGGCCCGACCCGTCCAGATCAGCCAGCTTTATCCCGGCCTCGTTGGCCAGGCGGCGCGCCAGCGGGCTCGCCTTGATGCGGTTGCCGCTGTCGTCGTCGGGCGCAGGCGGCGCTTTACCGGCTTCGCTCTTCCCTTGCTTATCCGGGTCGCCGGACTCAGCGGAGCTGCGAGCCGGAGCCTCATCGCGAGCCTGGCTCGAGGCCCCGGATTCCGCCTTCGGCGTCTCCGGGGGTTCAGATTTTGGCTTGTCGGCGGCCTCGCCTGCCGAGCCGCTCGAAGACGCCCCCTCCGGCGCATAGGCGTCCAGCGCGCTTTTGTCCTCGCCATCCTCCAGCAGAAGCGCGATCGGCTTGTTCACCGCCACGCCTTCGGTGCCGGCGGCGACCAGAATCTTGCCCATGACGCCTTCGTCCACCGCCTCGACCTCCATGGTGGCCTTGTCGGTTTCGATCTCGGCGATGATGTCGCCGGATTTCACCGCATCGCCCTCTTTCACAAGCCAGCTTGCGAGCGTCCCCTCCTCCATGGTGGGAGACAGGGCGGGCATCAGGACTTCGATGGGCATGGATGCGCTCCGAACCGGAAACTTAAGCCTTCTTCAGCGTCGAGCGCGTGAAGAAGGTGAGGAAAAACAGGGCGATATAAACCACGATGACCGCAAAGAACATGGATTGCTGGATCACCTCATCGAGGCCGGTCACCGCATTGTTCAGGGCCGCATCACCGGTGGGCGACAGGCCGGTCGCGGCGTCGATCTCCACCAGCGTGGCGACAAAACCGTCATGGATTTGCTGGCTGCCATAGGCCACACGCACCAGGAAGGCGACGATCAGCGTCAGGAAGAAGAACGAAAATGCGCGCAGGCCGAACCCGGCGTCGCGCAGGAACGCCCACACCGCCACCACATAGGCGGAGATGACGGTGAAAAACACGGAGACGCCCAGAAGCAGGATGTTCTGGTACTCCACCATTTGTTCAATGATGTCAGCCTCGGTCATGCCTCATCCTTCTGGCCCCAGCGGTGCCCGAATGTAAGATATACCATGGCCACATAGACAAGCGCCGCCATGGTCCAGCCAAGCCAGACACCGTAGGCATAGGCGTTCGCCAGCAAGACTTCAGCGCCGGACGAGAACAGCCCGGCATGGCCCGGCGCCAGCGCGTCGCGCGCCTCGATGGGCAGCGCGGCCATGGCGAAAAACAGACCGGTCAGCATGCGCTCGATCCCCAGCGCCGCAAAGCCCAGGAACATGAGCGCGCCGGTGAGCATGGTCAGCGCCGCGGCCTTCATCAAAACCGGTGCCCGGTGCAGGAAATAGAACAGCGCCGCGATATAGGCGGAAACGACCGTGAAATAGATCGACAACAGGCCCAGCACGTTGGCCGTGTTGTCGGTGAGTAATTCCAGGATTTTTGCCTCGTCCATCACCCTGTCCTCAATTGGAAATCCCGCCGCGCGGCGTGTCGGTGGGGTTTTCCAGCTCGTCCTCCATAAGGTCGAGCATCTCGTCCAGCGCGGCATCCGGGCTGGAGGCCTTGCCACTCTGGGCGAACGCCATGGCGAAATGGCGGGCAAAGTCGGCGAGCAAAACGCCGGCGTGCTCGGGCGCTTCCAGCGCCTCGATATCCAGCTGCACCCCGATTTCGCCGTCCTTGGTGCGAAACGCCACAAAGAACGGATACGCGCCTTCGGGAAACTCTTCCCCGGTTTCTTCAAGGCTGTCCTCAGTCATGTCGTCGGCGCTCTGGTCGTCGCTCATCACCCCTACTCCGCGTAACAGACTTTTTTCGCAGCCCTGATGATGTCCTCGACGCCGGGCAGGGAGAGCTTTTCAAGATTGGCGGCGTAGGGCAGCGGCACGTCTTTCTGGTGCACGCGCGCCGGCGGGGCGTCGAGATAATCAAACGCTTCAGCCACCACGACCGCGGCGATTTCCGCGCCGACACCATGCTGGCCCCAGCCTTCTTCGGCGCAGACGATGCGGTTGGTCTTCTTCACCGATTTGATCACGGTTTCAGTATCCAGCGGGCGCAAGGTGCGAAGGTCGATCACTTCGGCCTCAATGCCGTCCTTGGCCAGCGCTTCAGCCGCCTCTAGCGCAAAACCCACCATGCGCGAATGGGCGGTGATGGTGACGTCCGAGCCTTCGCGGCGGATCTTCGCCTTGCCGATGGGCAGCACCCAGTCGTCATGGTCGGGAATGTCGAACGTTTCGCCGTAGATCAGCTCATGTTCGAGGAAGATCACCGGGTTGGGATCGCGGATCGCAGCCTTGAGCAGGCCCTTGGCGTCGGCCGCATCATAGGGCGCGATGACCTTCAGGCCGGGCACATGGGCGTACCAGCTGGAATAATCCTGGCTGTGCTGGGCGCCGACCCGGCTCGCCGCGCCATTGGGTCCGCGAAACACGATGGGACAGCCCATCTGGCCGCCGGACATGTAGAGCGTCTTGGCCGCCGAATTGATGATCTGGTCAATGGCCTGCATGGCGAAATTAAAGGTCATGAACTCCACCACCGGGCGCAGGCCGCCAAACGCCGCGCCGACGCCAAGCCCGGCAAAGCCGTGCTCGGTAATGGGGGTGTCCACCACGCGCTTGGACCCGAACTCGGCGAGCAGCTCGCGGGTGACCTTGTAGGCGCCCTGATACTCGGCGACTTCCTCGCCCATGACGAAGACGCGATCATCGCGGCGCATCTCCTCGGCCATGGCGTCACGCAGGGCATCGCGCAGGGTGATCTGCACCATCTTGGTTCCAGCCGGCAGCTCGGGATCAGAGGCTTGCGGGCGAGCGTGTTGGGGCTTCTGCGGCTCTGACGGCTGCTCGCCGCCCCGGCTGTTTTGCGACGACGACGCCTTGGGAGAGTCCTCTTTGGCGTCGGCCTTGTCGGCGGGCTTGGCGGCGGGCTTGGCGTCCGTGGCCTTGTCCTCGTCGTCTTTGGGGGTCGAGGCGGCGCCGCCGGGCTCATAGCCGTCCAGCGCACTCACCTCCTCGCCCTCTTCCAGAAGCAGCGCGATGGGCGCATTCACCTTCACCCCTTCGGCACCCTCCTCCACCAGGAGCTTGCCGATCACGCCTTCCTCCACGGCCTCGACTTCCATCGTGGCTTTGTCGGTCTCGATCTCGGCGATGACATCGCCCGACGAAACGGTATCGCCCGGCTTCACCGTCCACTTGGCCAGCGTGCCCTCCTCCATGGTGGGAGACAGGGCGGGCATCAGCACTTCGATAGGCATTTAAGCGGCTCCGGAGAACGGAAGAACTTGCAGAAGGATGATGACGCTGCCCGCGATCCCGGCGAGCCAGGCGAAGGTGCGAACCACCGGAACGCCGAACCAGTAGATCGGCGCATAAAGCGCCCGGCCGACGACGAAGAGCCAGCCGCCCAGCGCGGTCATCTCATTGGTGCGGTCCAGTACCAGCACGAGCAGGACCAGCGGTACGTGGATCAGCAGCGCCTCGGTCATGTTCTGGTTGGCACGCTTGGCGCGCTGGGTCAGCGTGCCCTTGTCGACCATGCCATCGCGGGCGCCGAGCATCACCTTGGGCGGATGCTCGATATTGGAAAAGACCGCCTGGACCGCGATCATCACCAGGAAAATCACAATTGACAGGCTCAAAAGGCTTGCATCGATCAACATCATTTAACCCTCAATCAGAACGTCGGTGTAAAGCTCGGACGGATCGGGTTCCGGGCTTTCCTTGGCGAAATCGGCGGACTTGTTGACCTGTGCCTTGATCTCTTTGTCGAGGGCTTTGAGCGCGTCCTCGTCAGACCAGCCCTGATCCAGGATCATCTTGCGGGCCAGGTCGATCGGGTCCTTGGTGTCGCGAAACTCGTTGACCTCGTCGCGGGTGCGGTATTTCGCCGGGTCGGACATGGAGTGGCCGCGATAGCGGTAGGTCTTCATCTCCAGAATAAACGGCCCTTTGCCGGTGCGGGCGTGTTCAGCGGCCTCGCTGGCGGCGTCATGGACGGCGACCACATCCATGCCATCCACTTCGCGGCCGGGAATGCCAAAGCTCGCCCCGCGCTTGTGCAGATGGGTTTCGGCGCTGGAGCGCTTCACGCTGGTGCCCATGGCGTACTGATTGTTCTCGATGATGAACAGGACCGGCAGATCCCACAGCTTAGCCATGTTGAAGGCTTCATAGACCTGGCCCTGATTGGCCGCGCCATCGCCAAAATACGTCGCGGAGACCTTGCCGTTCTCCTTGTACTTGTTGGCAAAGGCGAGCCCGGCACCAATCGGCACCTGGGCGCCGACAATGCCGTGACCGCCGAAGAACTGCTTGTCGCGCGAGAACATGTGCATGCTCCCGCCCTTGCCGCGCGAATAGCCGCCCTCGCGGCCCGTCAGCTCGGCCATCACGCCGTTAGGGTCCATGCCGGTGGCCAGCATGTGGCCGTGATCGCGGTAGCCGGTGACGACCTGATCGCCCTCTTCAAGCGCGCCCTGAACGCCGACCACCACGGCTTCCTGGCCGATATAAAGATGGCAGAAGCCGGCGATGAGACCCATGCCGTAAAGCTGCCCGGCCTTTTCCTCAAAGCGCCGGATCAGCAGCATGTCCTTATACCAGCCCATGAGCTGATCCTGGCTCACCGAGAGCTTGGTCTTCGACTTGGAGTTCGACGATGAAGACGTGGAGGACGTGGAGGACGTGGAGGACGTGGAGGACTTGCGCGTCGCCATTTAGTTCATACACGAACAAATCATTGTCCGCGCTCCCTGTTTACGCTTTCACCAGCGTTTAACAGGGAGATTGATCACCGGGCAAGCGGCATCAGTTGCTGCGCGTGCGAAGTAATGCGATCTCAGCGCGCCGGGGTGCGCGAGATGTCCACCACGATTTCATGGGGATGAGCGAAGCGCAGCTCGTCGCGCACACGCTCTTCAAGGTAATCCACATCGACGCCGGCCCGGCTGTCACCTTCAGACAGGCGCGCCACGCGGTCTTCGAGGCCGGTCCTGCGGGCATGGGCCTCGTCGAGCTCGGCCTGCGCCTTCTCGATGCGGTCCAGCGTCACGATCTGGCTCCGCACGCCCTGATCACCCGTCCAGGCGTGAAAGCCCAGATACGCGATCGCCCCCATGAGCGCCAATAAAGGGATGAACCGCTTCAGCGCGTTCATGCCCACCTCCATCCACCGTCCGCCTTTTGCGGATCGTTCGAGGAGGAGGCTAGCGCAATCAACGTAAAAGAAGCGTTAGGGCGAATCGAGTCCGTTGCAGACAAGTGATTCGTTTCGCTCCGACCCTGGCTTCGCGACCTCGCCGCCCCTACCCCGCCGCGATGGCGCTGCCGCCGGCATAGACGGCCGTGGAGCCCAGCTCGGCTTCGATGCGCAGGAGCTGATTGTATTTCGCGGTGCGGTCAGAGCGCGCCAGCGAGCCGGTCTTGATCTGCCCGCAATTGGTGGCGACGGCGAGATCGGCAATGGTGGAATCCTCGGTCTCGCCGGAGCGGTGGCTCATCACCGCGCCATAGCCGGCGCGCAGAGCCATCTCCACCGCGTCCAGGGTCTCTGAGAGCGTTCCGATCTGGTTGACCTTGACCAAGAGCGCGTTGGCTGCGCCTTCGGCGATGCCGCGCGACAGGCGCTCAGGGTTGGTGACAAACAGATCATCGCCCACCAGCTGGCATTCGCCGTCCAGCATCTCGGTGAGCACCCGCCAGCCGTCCCAGTCGTCCTCGGCCATGCCGTCCTCGATGGAGACGATGGGATAGTCGCCCACCAGCTTGGTGAGATACTTGGCGAAGGCTTCGCTGTCCTCGGTGCGGCCGGCGCCCTTCTGGACATATTTGCCGTCCTCGAAAAATTCGGTGGAGGCCACGTCGAGCGCCAGCAGCACGTTCTCGCCCGGCTTGTAGCCGGCGGATTCCACCGCCTTCATGATCACATCCAGGCAGTGCTCGGCGCTTTTGAGATTGGGCGCGAACCCGCCCTCATCGCCCACATTGGTGTTGTGACCATCGGCCTTGAGCTGCTTTTTCAGGGCGTGGAAAATCTCCGCCCCGCCCTGCAGCGCTTCGGAGAAGCTGTCAAAGCCGGTGGGCATGATCATGAATTCCTGAAAATCCACCGGGTTGTCGGCATGGGCGCCGCCATTGAGGATGTTCATCATGGGCGTCGGCAGGATGCGCGCATTGGCACCGCCCACATAGCGGTAGAGCGGCAGTCCGGTGGCAAGCGCCGCCGCTTTTGCAGTGGCCAGCGACACACCCAGAATGGCGTTGGCGCCGAAATTGGACTTGTTTTCAGTGCCGTCAGCCTCAATCAGCGCCTCGTCGATCCGGCGCTGATCTTCAGCCTCCATGCCGGCAACCGCTTCAAAGATTTCGCTCTCGACAATGCGCACGGCCTCCTGCACGCCCTTGCCGCCATAGCGCTCGCCGCCATCACGCTTTTCCACCGCTTCATGCTTGCCGGTGGAGGCGCCCGACGGCACCGCGGCACGGCCCATGGAGCCATCCTCCAGCGTCACATCCACCTCCACCGTCGGATTGCCCCGGCTGTCGAGAATTTCACGGGCGACAATATCGATGATGGCGGTCATGGCGGGTTCCCCAGGGACGATGCGTGGCCGGGACGATCCCCCGGAGCAATAACAACGCGCGTGATAGCGGAGACCGCACAAAACGCAAAGCGGCGCGGGCGCCGGGTGGGTCATTCCTGAAAAACGCTGGCGCCAACACACGCAAAAAAACGCCCGCGGCAAGATTTGCGCGAGGCTTTGAGTGTGGCGAGGGCGGCGCGGGAGGATCCAGGCCGAATGTCTTTTGTATTTTTAGGCCGGATACGACCCCCGCGCCGTCGAGATATTTTTTCGGTCAGCGGACTCAACTGACCCTCCCCGTCTACCCCTAAACCGCCGCTTCGCGGACCGGTGCGTTAGCCGAAGCTCGCTCGGGACATCCCGTCATGCTCGCCCGGACAAGACGCTCCGGAGTGGCCTCGCCTGCGAGATGACGGGGGTATGCGGGCGGGGAGAGCGGGGACGGACAAGTTTTCGCCAGCGCTCTATTCTGAGGGTCCTTCGAGGCTTTTCGCTGTCGCGAAAAGACGCCTCAGGATGAGGATAAAATGACGCTGACACCCCCTCATCCTGAGGTGCGATCCCGAAGGGCGAGCCTCGAAGGACCCGCAGAATAAAACGCCTCACCGCCATGAACTCCCGGCCAAGTCCCGGACCGGATCCGGGACGCCGAGCCGGGACCTGGTGCTGGGGTAAGCGCTACGCTCACGGGAAGGTCCCGGATCGGCTATGCCGTCCGGGAATTCAGGGAGGGGGTGGCTGGGCCCCCGCGTCCTCGATGACAAGCCGCCGAAACACCAACACAAAAAGCCCCGCGCATCGGCGCAGGGCTCTTCAACACATCAGGCGGGTAAAAACCCTAGTCTTCTTCGACAGACAGGATTTGCTTGCCGCGATACATACCGGTCTTCAGATCGATATGGTGCGGACGGCGAAGCTCACCGGTGTCCTTGTCCTCGACATAGGCCGTGGTGCGGATCGAATCGTGAGCCCGGCGCATATTGCGCTTGGAAGGGGTGGTCTTGCGCTTGGGGACCGCCATGGGTCTCTCCTACAACTGAAAACGCGAATAACGAGCGCGACCGGGAATCCGGCGCGACTGAGCGGCGGGTGATAGCGGTTTCGCACGGGGAAGGCAATACGAAAGCCCGCTCGTCTACACCAACCTCGACTGCGTCAGCGCCGCCGCTACGAAGCTGGCGAACAGCGGGTGGGGCGCGAAGGGGCGGGATTTGTATTCGGGGTGGAATTGGACGCCGATGAACCAGGGATGGTCGGCGTATTCCACGATTTCGGGCAGCACCCCGTCCGGCGACATGCCGGAGAAGACCAGTCCGGCTTTTTCCAACGTGTCTTTGAAGTCGATATTGACCTCATAGCGGTGGCGGTGGCGCTCTTCGATCTCGTCGGTGCCATAGACCTCGGCCACCCGCGATCCGGGCTGCAGGCTGGCGGTATAGGCGCCCAGGCGCATGGTGCCGCCCAGATTGCCGCCCTCATAGCGCTCGATCACCTCATTGTCCTTCACCCACTCGGTGAGCAAGCCCACTAGCGGCACCTTGGCGGTGCCGAACTCGGTGGAGTTGGCGCCCTCAAGGCCGGCCAGGTGACGCGCCGCCTCGATAACGGCCATCTGCATGCCAAAGCAGATGCCAAAATAGGGAATCTTGCGCTCGCGGGCGAAGCGCGCCGCAGCGATCTTGCCCTCCGCGCCCCGCTCGCCGAAGCCGCCGGGCACCAGAATGGCGTGCACGTCTTCAAGGGCGGAAAAATTATCCGTCTTTTCAAACTGGCTTGCGTCCAGCCAGCGCACTTTCACCTTCACCCCATTGGCGATACCGCCATGGTTGAGGGCCTCCAGCAGTGATTTATAGGCGTCGGCCAGCACAGTGTACTTGCCCACGATCGCCACGGTAACCTCCCCGTCGGGATTGTTCACCACCTGGGAGATGCCCTGCCAGACCGAAAGATCAGGCAGGGGCGCGTCGTCCAGGCCGAAACGCTCCAGAACCACCGTGTCAAAGCCCTGGGCGTGATATTCCAGCGGCACATCATAGAGCGAGCTGGCGTCCCTGCCCTCGATGACGGCGCGTTCAGGCACGTTGCAGAACAAAGCGATCTTGCGCTTGTCGCCTGCATCAATGGGAATTTCCGCGCGGCACAGCAGGATGTCCGGCTGGATGCCGATGGAGCGCAGCTCCTTGACCGAGTGCTGGGTCGGCTTGGTCTTCATCTCGCCGGCCGCCTTGATGAAGGGCAGCAGGGTGACGTGGATAAACACCGCGCGCTCACGGCCCAGCTCCTGGCCCAGCTGGCGGATCGCCTCGAAGAAGGGCAGGCCCTCGATATCGCCCACCGTGCCGCCGATTTCGCACAGCACGAAGTCCACATCGCCGGCATCGGACACCACAAACGCCTTGATGGCGTCGGTGACGTGGGGAATCACCTGCACGGTGGCACCGAGATAATCGCCGCGGCGTTCGCGCTCGATGATCTCTGAATAGATGCGCCCGGTGGTGATGTTGTCGCTCTGGTGAGCAGAGACGCCGGTGAAGCGCTCATAATGGCCCAGATCCAGATCGGTCTCGGCCCCGTCATCGGTGACGTAGACCTCGCCGTGCTGATAGGGCGACATGGTGCCCGGATCGACGTTGAGATAGGGGTCCAGCTTGCGCAAACGGACCTTGTATCCGCGCGCTTGCAAAAGCGCGCCGAGTGCGGCGGAAGCGAGGCCTTTTCCAAGGGAGGAGACCACGCCGCCTGTGATGAAGATATATCGCAGCATGGGCGGACGGCTTAGCGTAGAATCGCGCCGGGCAAAAGCGCGCGCTGACGCTTATCCCCGCACTCTTTCAGCGATTCGCAGTTCCAGACAGGAAAAAGCCCGGCAGAACCGGGCTTTTCACGCTTAGCGATTGGGCAGTTCGGCGGGTGGCTCGCCCTCGCCCGCTACCGGGTTGGCATCCGTCTGCGGATCAGATTGCGTCTGCGGCTCACCGCCAGGCAGCGCAGGCGCGGCGGGTGAGTCGTCGTCGGGGATTTCGTCGAAGCTTCCAAACGGCAGGTCGCTCTGCCCGGTTTCGCCCGCCCGGTCGATTACCGACCGGTTGGTGGTGTCCACGCCCGATAACACCGCAAGCAGGATCGAGTTACCGATGAAGACCGCGCCCAGAAGCATCGTGATGCGCGTGAGAATATTGGCCGCGCTGCGCCCGGTCGTCATGCCGCCGGCACCACCGCCGCCACCGCCCATGCCCAACGCACCGCCTTCGGAACGCTGCATCAGAATGACGACCGTCAAGGCGACGGCGACGAGAAACTGTATGATCAAAAGGACGGCAGTCATGGCGGGCGCTCTATCGCGAATAAACAGACGCCCCGAACGGCCGGAGCGCTAGCTGGCCGCGCGTTTTAGCCCAGCCTCGCGCGAAGCGCCACCGTTAGGCTGCGTCTCGGCGCCCGAAGCCTGGGCCATGCGCTTTTGCAAGGCACCTGCAGCCTTCTCGATTTCGCTGCCTGAGCGCTCCAGCCCGTCATCGCCAGCAAAGGCAACATAGGCCGCCATAGCAAGTTCCTTGGTGAGGGACAGATTGGGGACGCTGAAGCCGCCGGGCTCGGTCAGCTCATCGGCGACCTCGCACAGCGCTTTTGATACCCGCAAGGCCTCGCGAGAACGCGCCCGGGTCAGGCGGGCCCTGACTTCGGCGGACCCACGCGCAAATTCGCCCACATCCATGGCCGGCATGCGCCCGGCATTCAATTCACGCATGGCCGCTTCGGCACCGATGATCACCCGCAGACACAGGCGGCGCAGGCGCTCTGAGTCCACCGTGCGCCGGGCTTCATCAATCCAGGCGCGCGCCTTGGACAGCGCTTCCTCGTCGTCCTCGACCACCGCTTTCAGCATGTTCGGCGCCCGGATCGCCGGGGCACCGCCTTCACGCGTCGCATCCTTGCGCCGGTCCGGGCCGATATAGTCGCTGGTGGCAATGAACGGCTTTCGCGCGCGGACAAGAACGCGGATCCGCTCCTCGGCGAACGTCGTGGAGAACGGCCGGATGATCACATCATCCGCGCCGCATCCGATCGCCTCGCGCACCACGGCGGTGTCGCGCTTCCAGCTGGTCAGAAGGATCGCGGCGAACGGATTGTTGGACAGCTCGCCAGCGCGGATCGCGCGCACCAGACGGAATACCTCTGCTTCGGTATCGCCGGTTTCGGCCACAAGCAGATGCGGCGCATCCTCCTGCACCCGGCGGCGCAACTCACGCACGGTCGAGATTGATTCGATTTCGCGGAACCCGATCTGCTGCATCGCATACCGCGTGGTGCGCAGATTCACGTTCACCGGGTCGTAGATCACGACATTCGCTCGGCGATACTCTGTCTCGCTCATCACCATCCCCGGGCCTGCTTAAACGCAGGTCTCGCCGCGACCATCCAGCGATGAAGAGTGACTGAAATTCCTGAAGATCGCCTTACCGAGCCGCATTTACGATAGCAGCGAAGGCGGCGGCGTCCAGACTTGCTCCGCCCACCAGCGCGCCGTCAATATCGCTGCAGGCCAGCAATTGTGCGGCGTTTTCCGGCTTTACCGAACCGCCATAAAGCAGGCGCAGCGCCTGCGCATCCTCGCCTGGCCAGGCCTTGCGGATCTGGGCGTGCATGGCCTGGGCGTCGTCAGGCGTGGCGGTCTTGCCGGTCCCGATTGCCCAGACCGGTTCATAGGCGATGACGATCTCGCCCGCGGGAACATTGTCAGGCAGGCTGGCGGCCAGCTGGCCGATCACCACCTGCTCGGCCTGACCGGTTTCGCGCTCGGCCAGGGTCTCGCCGACACACACAATGGGGATTAATCGCGCATCCAGCGCCGCGCGCGCCTTGGCTTTGACCAGATCGTCACCCTCATGGTGATTGGCGCGGCGCTCGCTATGACCCACGATGACATAGCGGCAGCCCAGATCCTTGAGCATGGACGCGGCGATGTCGCCAGTATGGGCGCCGCACGGGTGGGGCGAGCAATCCTGGCCGCCTAGCGCAACAAAATCAGGCAGCTGCTCGCCCAGGGCCCGGATCAATGTGGCGGGCGGACAGATCGCCACATCAGTGGACGGCCGGCCGCTCAGCATCCCGGCCAGCGCCTGCGCCCATTTCAGCGAGTCGGCCAGACCGTTCATCTTCCAGTTTCCTGCGATCAGAGCAGTGCGGGGCATGGCAGCAGTCCTCATGATGGGCACAAGAGCGGCGCGAAGCGATATCAGGCGGGCGGCAAGCGGGCAACGCGCGGCTCCCCCAGCTTGCCGCCCCGCGCGGGCAAGGCTAGGGTCCGCGCGACTTTTTTCAGCCTCAAGACAAGGGACGAGACGCTCGCATGCTGTCCGCCATCCGCTCTGCCGCCCGCTCGCCTTTGTTCGGCGGCTTCATCATCGCCCTTCTCATCGCCGCGTTCGCGCTGTTCGGCGTCACTGATATCTTCCGCACCGGCGGGACCGCTGCGGTCATCGTGGGGCCTGAGCGTGTCGGCGTTCAGGACGTCAGCCGCGCCTATGAGCGCCAGCTGCTCCAGATCCAGCGCGAGAATAATCGCTTCACCCGCGAGCAGGCCGAGGAGCTGGGTCTGGGCGACCGGATCGTGGACGTGCTCACCGCCCAGGCAGCGCTGGATGCCAAGGCTTCGGAGCTGGGCCTGTCGCTGTCGGATGAGCAATTGCTCGATTCGCTGCGCTCCATTCAGGCGTTCCATAACCCGTTCACCAACGAGTTTGACCGTGAGTCCTATCTCAGCGTCCTGAACCAGAACGGGTATCCCGGCCAGATGGGCGCACGCATGTTCGAAGCCCAGCTCAGCGAGGAACTCTCGCGCGGTCAGCTGATCGACGCAGTGCTGGGCGGCGTGCGGGCACCCCAGGTCATGGCCACCGCCCGGCGCGCCTATGAGCAGGAGCGCCGCCGCGTGCGCGCCTTGCTGTTACCGCCCAGCCTGGCCGGCGATGTGGAAGACCCCACCGACGAGATCCTGACAGGCTTCGTTGCTGAAAACGCCCAGGCCTTCACACGGCCTGAAGCGCGCCGCTTCACCCTGGTGCGCGTGACACCGGACATGTTCCAGCAGGATGTGGACGTGTCTGAGGAAGATCTTCAGGCGCTTTACGATTTCCGCGTGGAGACCGGCGAGCTCGCCCCGCCCGCAACGCGCAGCTTCACCCAGTGGTCGGCACCCGACCAGGAAACCGCGCAAGCTGCCGCCGCCCGCATTGCCGGCGACGAGCCCGCAAATGCCGTAAGCGCAGAGCTGGCGCTTGGCGAGCCGGTGGAGTTTTCCGACGTTGAGGCCTTCCAGGTCCCCGACGCCGGGGTCGCCGACGCCGCATTCGCCCTTGGCCAAGGCCAGGCGAGCGCGGTGGAAAGCCGCCTTGGCTGGCAGGTCGTGCGCGTGACCGCGGCCGATGATCCAACCATCCCCACCCTGGAAGACGTGCGCGCCGACCTTGAGCAATTCCTGTCCGGTGACCAGTCGGAAGCGGATATGCTGGATGCGCTGGGCATGCTTGAAGAAGCACGCGCCGGCGGTGCCACGCTGGAGGAAGCGGCCCGCGCCGCCTCGCTGCCCGCAGAGCGATTTGACCTGATCACCCAGCGCGGTCAGAGCCTTGACGGCCAGACCGCCGCGTCGCTCGCCCAGACGCCGCAAATTCTTCAAAGCGTGTTCACCCTGCCAGTGGGCTTTGCCGGCGATGTGAGCGGCTATGGCGAAAATGGCTATTTCGTTGCTCGCGTCGATGCCATCGAGGAATCGCGCCTGCCCACGGTGGATGAAGTGCGTGAGCAGGCGAGCGCGTTCTGGCGCGCCCGTCAGGTCGATAATGCACTCACCGCTCTTGTGGACGATGCCATGGTGCGCGCTCAAGGCGGCGAAAGCCTTGAAGCGATTGCCGCGACTATCGGCGCCGGTGCCGAGGTTGAAATCGCCACGCTGGGCCGCGAAGAAACCGCTGGCCCGTTCAACGAGCAAATGGTGGCCGCCGCGTTCAATGCGTCCCAGGGCCAACCCTTCCAGGCCCGCGCCGGCGATCAGCGCACGCGCGCCATTGCCATCGTCAGCGATATCATCGCCCCGACCGGAGATCCGGTGGCCCCCGAGCGGCGCGCCACGCTCACCGCCGAGCTCAGCGATGATCTGGCCGCCGCGCTGGAGAGCGCGGTGCTGGCCAGCTACGATGTGCGCCGCGACACGCTGCTCATCGACCAGGCCCTGGGCCGTGCCGACCCCGTCCAACGCTAGCGCCATGCGCGATTTTGCTCCCGACCTTGAGACCGCCCGCGCCGCGGCGGCGCGCGGCGAGACGGTGCTGCTCACGGCCCGGCGCGTGGATGATCTGGAAACCCCGGTTTCGGCTTATTTCAAGCTGGCTGCCGGCCAGTCCAACACCTTCCTGCTGGAAAGTGTGGAGGGCGGGGCCTATCGCGGCCGGTATTCGGCTATCGGGCTTGATCCTGATCTGATCTGGCGCAATCGCGGCGGCGTGGCGCAGATCGCCCGCGCCAGCGCGCCGGGCATGGCGCCGGGCTCGTTCCAGCCCGACACAGCAGCACCCCTGGCCTCGCTGCGCGCACTGCTGGATGAAAGCGCGCTGGACCTGCCAGCAGGTCTCGCGCCGCTGGCCGCCGGCCTGTTCGGGTATCTGGGCTATGACACGGTCCGCCTGAGCGAACGCTTGCCGGAGAATGCCGGACCCGATCCGCTGGCCACCCCGGAAGGGCTCCTGATCCGGCCGCGCGCCATGGTGATCTTTGACGCCCTGCGTCAGGAAATCATCGTCGCTGCGCCGGTGCGCCCCACCGCGGGCATCGACCCTGATCTGCTGATCGATGCGGCCCGCCGCAGCGTTGAGCAGGTTTTCGCCCGCCTTGACGGCCCAGGTCCGGCCCGGCGCGAAAGCGCGCCCTGGCCCGCGCCGGTGCCCGAGGCGAATATGAGCGAGGCAGAATACCGCGCCAAAGTGGAGGCGGCGAAGACTTATATCCGCGCCGGCGACGTGTTTCAGGTGGTTCCCAGCCAGCGATTTTCCGCGCCCTTCACCGCCGCGCCGTTTGCGCTTTATCGTTCGCTGCGGCGCTCCAACCCGTCGCCCTTCCTGTTCTTCTTTGATTTTCCGGGCTTCTCCATTTGCGGGTCGAGCCCGGAGATTCTGGTGCGTCTACGCGACGGCAAGGTGACGATCCGGCCCATCGCCGGCACGCGGCCGCGCGGCCAGACCCCGCAGGCCGACGCCGCACTGGAAGCCGATCTTAAAGCCGATCCCAAGGAGCGCTCGGAGCATTTGATGCTGCTTGATCTGGGGCGCAATGATGTGGGCCGGGTCGCCAAAGCCGGAACGGTCAAAGTCACCGAGCGCGAGATCATCGAGCGCTACAGCCAGGTCATGCACCTGGTCTCCAATGTGGAAGGCGAGCTTGCCGATGGCGAGGACGCTGTCAGCGCGCTGCTCGCCGGCTTTCCCGCCGGCACGGTGTCCGGCGCGCCCAAAGTGCGCGCCATGGAGATTATCGACGAGCTCGAACCCCATCGCCGCGGCGTCTATGGCGGCGCAGTGGGATATTTCGGTGCCCAGGGCGACATGGATGTGTGCATCGCGCTGAGAACCGCCGTCATCAAGGACGGGCGGATGTACGTGCAGGCCGGCGGCGGCGTGGTGCTGGATTCCGATCCGGAATCAGAGCGCCTGGAAAGCGTCAACAAGTCCCGCGCCCTGTTTCGCGCCGCTGCCGAAGCCTGGCGCTTCGTCTAAAGCCTTTTCAACAGACGTGGATGCCGGTTCTCCGGTTCGAAAAGACGAAGCAACGGGTCTAACTCGGCTCTGAACGCTGCGGCGCCAGGGCGCTGACCCTCACCAGCTCCACCCCCGCCGCGCGAGCCTTTTCGGGCAGACGCTCCAGCGCCTGCAACGTATCGCCATGGGGATGGCCGATGGCGACGGCCCGCCCGGTCTCCACGGCCCTTGCGAGCGCCGCGTCAATCTGGGCGTCCGGATCAGCACCGGCGGCATCCAGAAATATGTCCCGCTCGAACACCTCAAGCCCCGCCGCCCGCGCTGCGCCGGCCGCCAGCGACCCTGGATGGGTGAGCGAATCCACGAAGATCAGATCGCGCCCGGATAAAGCCTGAAACAGGGCCGCTACCACGCCGGGATCGCGCGTGGCGCGGCTGCCCATGTGATTGTTCAGCCCAGTAGCGCCGGGAACGCGAACGAGCGCCGCTTCCACGCGCGCGGCAATCTGGGCTGGCGACTGGGCAGTGGTGATTGCGCCAGGACCGGGATTTTCCAGCCCCACAGGCTCCATGGGCAGGTGAATGAAGACTTCAACGCCCGCCGCCCGGGCCTCGGCCGCGATCTGTGGCGCCGCGTCCGCATAGGGCAGAATGGCCATCGTCACCGGCACACCTGCACCCATGAGCGCGCGCGCTGTTTCAAGATCGTGGCCGATATCATCAATGATCACCGCCAGGCGTGGTTGCGCAGGCGCAGACATGGCCAGGCGTTCAAGTTCTATCGCGGCCGGCCGGCGATCCTGCGCCGCGGCGATCGGCTCGCGCGCCGGAAATGCGCCCGAGGATGGGGCGGGTTCAGCGCCCTCGCGCGTCGGCCGCTCGATCGCGACAGACCCCGGATCGACGCGCGCGGGAGAATCAGGGGCCGTCACTGAGGCGTTTTGCGCGCCCAGCCATTGGCCGGTCAGCACCATCGCCACGGCGCCGACACCGGCTGCAAGCTGGACAAAGGAGAAGGAAAACCGCGCCATGGGACATGTGTTACAGCGAGTCGCGGTTGGCGGCGCGGATCGGCTTATCTAAGGTCCGACCAATCAAAAACGCGGCGGGCCCGTCATGCTTCTCATTGTCGACAATTACGACAGCTTCACCTTCAACCTGGTGCACTACTTCCAGGAACTGGGCGCAAAAACCCATGTGGTGCGCAATGACGCGCTGTCGGCAGCCGAGGCGCTGGAGCTAAACCCCGCCGGCGTCGTCCTCAGTCCCGGCCCGTGCGATCCCGACCGGGCGGGTATCTGCCTTGAGCTGATCCGCACAGCGCCGGCGACCCTGCCGATCTTCGGGGTATGCCTGGGTCATCAGGCGATCGGCCAGGTTTTCGGCGGCAAGGTCGTTCAGGCCAAACAGATCATGCATGGCAAGACCAGCCCGGTGACCCATGA
>Ga0136600_1000742_pt1 | contig 16924 bp, 12 predicted proteins | sample AntRauMFilla2698_FD_104634 | JGI IMG/M metagenome (GOLD analysis project Ga0136600, IMG submission 104634) | Saline lake microbial communities from Rauer Islands, Antarctica - Metagenome Filla 2 #698 | ecosystem: Environmental > Aquatic > Non-marine Saline and Alkaline > Saline | place...
CATCACCGCAGATCAGCCGGTCCATGGGCCGGCCCCTGGCAAGATCGGCGAAGATATCGTCGATGGCGTTCAGCCGGTCATCGGTCTCGGCGTAGGGGAAGCGCGCGGCGAACTCGTCATAAAGCCCTGACGGCGGCTCGATCAGCTCGGCGCTCTTGGCGTTTCTCTGAGCGGCGATTTTGATCAGCTGGTCGGCCATGTCGCGCAGGCGCTTCTTCGCCTTGGCCTTGCGGGCCTGCCACGCGGCACCGCCAAGCTTATCCAGCTGCGCGGTCTCGCTTTCCTGGCCATAGCGAGACAAAAGCTCGATATTCTCCACCGGCAGGTAGAGCTTTGACTGGCCTGAATATTCCAGCTCCAGGCAATCATGGGGAGCGTCGCCCACGGTGAGCGTTTTCAGCCCCAGATACCGGCCCAGCCCGTGATCGGCGTGGACGACAAGATCGCCCGGCGACATTGATCCGGCCTCGGCAATGACATCGGACGCCTTGCGCCGCTTACGCGGCCGCGCCAGCCGGTCACCCAGCACGTCCTGCTCTGAGATGATGGCGAGGCTTTCGGTTTCAAACCCGCGCTCCAGCGGCAGCACCACGCGCGCAATTGCGTTGGTTTGAAGCTTGCCCGCGTCTTCAAAGCTTTCCGCAGCCATGATCGGCGACAAGCCATGCTCGGACAACACTCCGGCCATGCGGTCAGATGCGCCCTCGCTCCAGCTGGCGATCAGCACGCGCTTGCCTGATTTGCGCAAGGCCGAGGCATGCTTGGCGGCCACATCGAACACGTTCTGGTCGGCCTGACGCTCGGCGGCGAAGGTGCGGCCCTGCTTGCCGCCCATGTCCACGGATGTGTCGCCCGGCTCCTGAAACGCGGTGAAGCGGCGCGACGGCCGCGCTTCGATGGCGGCCGCCCACTGATCTTCGGTGAGGTAGAGCGCTTCAGGCTCCATGGCGCGATAGGCGGGCGCGCCCATGGCGCCGGCACCGGATTTACCGGCTTCTTTTCGCGCCTGATAATAGTCACGGATCTGCTCCAGGCGCTCTTCGCGCGCATCGCGCACCAGCGGATCCAGCGCAATCAGCGCCGCGTCTCCGGCATAGTCGAAGACCGTGTCCAGATGCTCGTGGAACAAAGCGAGCCAGTGTTCCGCCCCATTGGGCCGCGCGCCGGCGCTGACGCTGTCATAGATCGGATCGCCGGACCCGGCCGCGCCAAACCGCTTGGTGAACCCAGAGCGGAAGCGCGAGATTGACGCCTCGTCCAGCACGATCTCGCTCACCGGCGTGAACTGAACTGTCTTCAGCTGATGGGTGGTGCGCTGGGTTTCAGGATCAAAGCTTCGAACCGTCTCCAGTGTGTCGCCGAAGAAATCGAGGCGCACGGGCTCGGCGGCGTCGGCGGGAAACACGTCCACCACCCCGCCGCGGATCGCGTAATCGCCGCGCTCGGTCACGGTGGCGGCGCGGGTATAGCCGTTCTGGGAGAGGTATGTTTTCAGCACTTCCACATCCAGAACGCCGCCCGGTTTCGCGCTGATCCCGCCGGCCGCCATCGCCGATTTCGGCGCGCAGCGCTGCAGCATGGCGTTCACGGTGGTGACAACGATCAGCGCGCTCTTGCCGTCATGGGCCGCGAGCCGGTGCAGCGCCCCGGCCCGGCGCGCCGCAGTGCGCGGGCTCGGGCTGATCCGGTCATAGGGCTGGCAATCCCACGCCGGCAGGCGCATCCGGTCGATGCCCGGCGCGAAAAACTCAAGCGCCGCATCAAACGAGCTTGCCCGCGCCTCGTCGGACGCGATGAACACGGACACACCGCCGCGGGCGCGCGCCAGATCGGCGAAGATCAGCGAATCATACCCTTCAGGCGCACCGCAAACGGTCAGGGTGTCGGGGCTGCGCGCCAGGCGTTCCAGATCGTTCAACACTTATCTCCAAACGCAAATGCACCCGCACGCCCGGTTCAGGCGGCGGGTTTCATGTCCTCAAGCGCCTGACCCCTGTCCCTCCCGTTGATGGGGAGGGTGGGCCGCGGCGAAGCCTCGGGTCGGGAGGGGTGCACCGGCGTTGGCGTCTCTGCACAGCCTGCCGCTCGCCCCCTCCGTCCGCTGCGCGGACGCCTCCCCCATCAAGGGGGAGGACAGATCAGCCGCGCCCTAGGCCGGCCCGTCTCCGGCCTCGGCCGCCTTATCGAACCGAAACGCCTTCAGACGGTCCAGAACCGGCCCGTCATAATTGTCCGGCGTTACTTGAGCGCCGCAGATCCACGCGTAGACCTCGGTGTCCGGCGCGTCCAGCAGGCGCTCGAACTCGTCGATCTCGTCAGGGCTCAGCGCATCAAGCTTTGCCTCGGCAAACCGGCCCATAATCAGGTCAGCCTCCTTGAACCCGCGCCGCCAGGCCCGGAATGTGAGGCGCTTCTTCCGGTCGACAGGATCAACCGGCGTATTCGGATCGGAAAAGGGATCATCACTCATAACCCGCGCATATAGCGCGGGGGTGGGGCTGGGTGAAGGGGTGAGCGCTGGTCCGCAAAGCGGATCAATCGATCCGGTGGATCGATTGAAAGCAGCGAACGGGCCGGCAGGCCCAGGGAAGCCGTCTCCAGCATCTGAATTCCCGGCCAAGCGCCGGGGCCCTTGTCCGGGGCGCAGAGCCGGGACCTTTTGAAGGCTGAGTGCGAAGCTGAAAAAGGTGCCGGAGCTGGGGCCTTGTCCGAAACTCTTAGCACTAGGCCCGTCGCCGATTGCCGACCTAGGCCATCTTGGCGAACCAGCCTATGGTTACGCCAGCTACTTTTTGCGATCAGCCGGATCAATGGGCGTATTCGGGTCAGAAAATCGATCGTCACTCATGAGCGGAGCTTGTAGCGCGGCCATAAATGGAGGTGAAAGGTAACGAAACTATTCAAGCCATACGCGCTCGTCCAAACTAATGCCGAGGCGTTTGAGGTGGGAAATTGCAATTGCAATTCCGACAGAGCTGATTGACCATCCCGCAGGGGTGGCATTGATAAAGTCCTTAATGGTGTGCGCTTTCTCGAAGGTCTCAAAAATAGCAAGTGATTCAGATGAGGATGGAGGGCGCGCTAAGGATTTGGCTAAGAGGCGATCGTATTCAGCGCTAACTTCTGCGCGAGCCTGACTTTTCGCAAACGAAACACTTGCTTCTGGTCGTAGAAAGTTCAGGTCATTTTCAACGTGGATCACTGGATTGAATACAAAATCGACAACGATCCCCTCAACCTCCGCGTCATTGAGCGGCGCAGGTAAAATTTTACAGTTCTCCTTAACAAATTCGGTATAATCAAATCCACCGAAACTGCTATGATTGATAATTCCATAAAGCTCTAATGTAAAAAAGTCCGACTTGGTGGGCACAAGGCGCTCAAATTTCTCCGCCCTTTGATCCCAAAAATACTTTAGGTATTTGTATGTACTTGCGTCCCTGTCGTGATTATCGCCCAAATTGAGCTTCGTGCTCCTGATCGAAAAGAAAAGTGAAGTAATATTTACTAACCGGTCGTTTAACTTTGGCGCTATTTTAACTGCTTCCCGAAAAATTGGATTAGTTACAGTATTCGCATCACGTCCAATATACTCTGCGATCATGTCTATTGATAGATCGCGCGCAATGGCATCGCCAATTTCTGCATAGCCTTTCTTTGCGTCCGCAATCGCGAATTGGACATCAGGGCGTCCAAGGCTCTTAAAGCCGCTTTCAAGGTCGGAAAATTTGTTAATTAATTTGTCTTCGAATTCAACCGCACGGTCCACTGCTATGGTTTTCGCTTCAGCGCTCAGCCGGTCAATCTCATCCCTAAGCATGTCATGCACGATCTCTCGCGCACGTTTTTCATCAATGCCATAGACATTGATTTGGGTCTGACCTTCAGTGACGATGTTTGTCCCGCCATCTCCTGAGGTTTGCTCAGTCTTCTTTCCGCCGATCAATTCTCGTATCGCCCTCGGAGTAGATATTGGTTCCTCGATCCCCGGATTTCTGAACGACCGAGCGCCTTGCGTTCCGAAACAATAGCGGGACGATCAGCGCGGCTATCGCGATTAGAATCGGAAGCGCCCACGCGCCGTGATCAAAGAGCCAAGACATAATTCGATTAAGTACCCTGATTTTTCTACAATCTCAAAGAACATATGCGCCCCCAAATTCTCTTCCCCCTGTTTGCCGACCTGACGACCATCAAGGGCGTCGGGCCGCGCCTGGCTGTGTTGATCGAGAAGGTCGCGCGGGGGGCGCGGGTGAAGGATCTGGCGATGACGGCGCCCACCGGGCTGGTGGATCGCACGCGGCGGCTGTCGATTTCCGAGGCGGGCGAGCTGGGCGGGCTGGTGACTCTTGAAGCCGAGGTGGAAAAGCACATCCCCCGGCCCACGATGAAGCAGCCCTATAAGGTGCGCATGCGGGACGAGACGGGCTTCCTCCACCTCACATTCTTCAACGCAAAGGCCGATTATCTGCACCGGGTCCTGCCCGAGGGCACGCGCCGGGTGGTGTCGGGCAAGGCGGAGAAGTTCGCGTCCGAAGTCCAGATCGTCCATCCAGATTTGATCGCCGCGCCGGGCGAGATCGAGGAGGCTGATTTACTCCAGCCGGTCTATCCGCTCACCGCCGGTCTTTCGGCGGGGGTGATGCGCAAGGCGGTGAAGGGGGCGCTCTCCGCCCTGCCCGACCTGCCCGAATGGATTGATCCGGCGCTTCAGGCCCGCGAGGGCTGGACCGGCTGGCGCGCGTCGCTGGAGGCCATGCACAGCCCGCAATCGGGCCTGGAGCTGGAGCCCACCAGCGTGTCGCGCCGGCGCCTGGCCTATGACGAAGTGTTCGCCCACCAGCTCGCCCTGAAGATCGCCCGCGCCGAGCGTCGCGCCCGCAAGGGCCGCGCCCTGACCGGCGACGGATCGTTTGTGGCTGCCGTGCTGAAGCATGCACCCTTTACGCCCACCGGGGCCCAGCTGCGCGCCTTCGCCGAGACCAAAACCGATATGGAGCGCGGCGAGCGCATGATGCGCCTGATCCATGGCGATGTGGGCTCGGGCAAGACGTTCGTGGCGGCGCTCGCCGCCGCCCACGCCGCCGAGGCCGGGGTGCAGACCGCGCTCATGGCGCCCACTGAAATCGTCGCGCGCCAGCATGCCGGCGTGCTCAAGGCGCTGCTGGAGCCTGCAGGCATCTCCGTCATCGCGCTAACCGGCCGTGACAAGGGCCGCGTGCGGGCAGAGCTGACAGACGCGATCGCCTCGGGCGCGGCCAGCGTGGTGTGCGGCACCCATGCTTTGTTTCAGGAGAGCGTCAGCTTCCATGATCTGGGGCTGGTGGTGATCGACGAGCAGCATCGCTTCGGCGTGTCCGACCGGCGAAAACTCACCCTGAAGGGTCAGGCCCCGGATGTGCTGGCCATGAGCGCAACGCCGATCCCGCGCACGCTGACCCTTGCCGCCTTCGGCGATCTGGACGTGTCGCGCCTGGATGAAAAACCCCCCGGCAGAATACCGCCAACCACGCGCGTGGTGAATGCGGAGCGCCTGTCCGATGTCATCGAGGGGCTGGGCCGGGCCATCGCCAAGGGCGAGCGCGCCTACTGGGTCTGCCCGCTGGTGGAGGAGAGCGATGTGTCTGATCTGGCCGCAGCCGAGGCGCGCCACCACATGCTCTCCGAGATGCTGAAAGTGCGTGTCGGGCTGGTCCATGGCCGCATGCCGGCGCGCGAGAAACAGCGCGTGGCCGAGAGCTTCCGGGCCGGTGAGATTGATTTACTGGTGGCCACCACCGTGATTGAGGTGGGCGTGGATGCGCCCGACGCCACCATCATGGTGATCGAGCACGCCGAGCAGTTTGGCCTGGCCCAGCTGCACCAGCTGCGGGGCCGGGTGGGCCGGGGCGACAAGCCGAGCTCGTGCCTGCTGGTCTATCACGGAAAGCTTGGCGAGACGGCCCGCGCGCGCCTGGATGTCATGCGGCGGACCGACGACGGCTTTGAAATCGCTGAAGAAGACTGGCGCTTGCGCGGCTCCGGCGATCCGCTGGGCCTTCGCCAGTCCGGTCTGCCCGATTACCGCATCGCGGACCTGGCCGCCCATTCAGATTTGCTGGAGATCGCCAGCGAAGCGGCGGCCTATGAAGTGCAGAAAGAGGCGATGTTTGACGGCGAGCGCAGCGAAGCCTTGCGCGTGCTGCTCTACCTGTTTGAACGCGATGAAGGCGTGCGCCTGATGCGCAGCGGGTGAGCGGGCGCTCACACGCTGCTTCATCTGAATTCATGGCCCGGTCCCCGGATTTCATCCGGGGGGCGCAGAGCCGGGACCTTTTGCTGCTTTGGACGCCGAAGCTTTGACCTAATATTCTAGAGGTCCCGGATCATCGCCCTGCGGGCTCGTCCGGGAATTCAGGACGAAGTTTGAGGCTTGCTAGGCGCGCTTTTTGGTATCGCTTCCGTCGCCAGACTTCGTGTCCCCCGGCGTGGCGTCATCCGGCTTTGTATCATCTGGCATGAGACCAGCGCCGGCCTTCACCGGGCCTCCGGCAGGAATCGCGCCTTCGGGCAGATGCTCGGGCGTTACCATGCCAAACGAAATGATCAGCTTGGCCGCCTCCTCCACGCTCAGATCAAGCGCGATGGCTTTGGACCGTGGCACGAAGAGCAAAAATCCCGAGGTCGGGTTCGGCGTGGTGGGGATGAACACGCCCAGCACATCCTCGCCCTGTCCCACGACCGTTTTGATCACCCCGCGCCCATGGCTGGACACAAAGGCGACCGCGTAGCTGCCGGCCATGGGATACTCCACCAGCACCACCTCCTTGAAGGAGTTCTGCTGGCCCTTAAACACCGTCTCCACGATCTGCTTGAGGGCTGAATAGATATTTCGAATCAACGGGACGGAGTTGACAATCCGCTCGCCAATATCCAGCAGCGACCGCCCGAAAATATTCGCCGCCAGCGCTCCCAGCAGAGTCAGGGCCAGGATCGCGATCAGCAAACCCATGCCTGGAATCGCGAAAGGCAGATAACTTTCAGGGTTATAGCGCGCCGGAATCAGCGGCTTGATCACCTGATCCACAAAATTAACGAAGGTATAGATCAGCCAGATGGTGATGCCGATGGGCGCGGCGACCACCACGCCGGTGAAAAATCGGTTTCGAAGCCAGCGAAGCACGGGTTTTCAATTGCTCCAGTTGGGCGCCGGAATCTGCGCCGATTGGGTATTATGACCTGCTTCGCGGCTGCGGCGAAATCATGGCATGCAGAAACGCCGGTCATGCTTGCCCGGTTCACCCCGTCCGCCTAGTTTTGGCGATATGAGCGACCGCAAACGCCTTCTGCCCCAAAGCCTGTTCTGGCGCACGACCCTGGCCGGGCTGTTGGGCCTGACAGCATTCCTTGCCGTTTCCGCGGTGGTCCTGCGCGACCAGATCTTTCAGACCTTGCTGGATCCCGGCATTCCGTTTCAGACCTATCAGCGCCCGGATGCGCCCGATTATGGCCAGGCCGAAGCCTGGGACGTGCGCGACACCTTCATGCTCGACGCAGCAGAACAAACCCCGGCGGTGTTCTTCATCCACCCCACCACTTATGACGGCGGCTCGAACTGGAACGCGGCGTTTGACCGGCCCCAGGAAAGCGCAGAGGTGGAGCGGTTCGTCCTGCCCAACTGGGCTGCGCCGTTTCTTGCCGGGGAAGCGGCCCTGTTTGCGCCGCGCTATCGCCAGGCAAGCCTTTACGCCTTCATGAATAATCGTGAAGACAGCGTGCAGGCGCGCCTCCTGGCCTATGGCGACGTTCGCGCGGCGTTTCAGGCGTTTCTGGACGAGATCGGCGAAGATCGCCCCATTCTCATCGCGGGGGTCGGCCAGGGCGCGCTTCATGGTCTGGGGGTCCTGATCGACGAAGTCGCAGGCGATGAAAGCCTGACACAGCGTCTGGCGGCCGCATATCTTCTGGAGGCACCCATCCCGACGGATCTTTTTGCGGGTCCGCTGGCGGGTCTTGCACCCTGCACTGAGGCCGGAGAAGTGCGCTGCGTGATAAGCTATAGCGCAGTGCGCCAGGGCGAACGCGAGCGCATCGAGAACATCACCGACCGGTCCATGTCGTGGACCGCAGCCGGTGAGCTCGACTATGTCAGGGAGCGCGCTTTGCTGTGTGTCAATCCATTGTTCTGGAACACAAGCGAAGACTTTGCCCCCGCGCGCCTGCACCGCGGCGGAGCGGCGGCGGAAGGATTGAGCTTCTCCGACGCGCCCTCGCCCATGGCCAATCAGACCGGCGCCCAGTGCCAGAACGGCCTTTTGATGATCGAGCAGCCGCGCGCCCGTGCTCTGCAGCGTCCGGGCCGCCTTGGCGAGGACCGGCGCACCCCGGTCTCGAACCTGTTTTACATGGATCTCAGCCTGGACGCGGCGCGCCGCCTGGCAACGCTGGCGGAAATCCGCGCCGAGGAAGCGCGGTTTGCGCCGCCTCTGGAAGCGCCGGTGGAAATAGGCGAGAGCGAGTTCAAGCCCATCGACGGCTAGGATTTCATCTTGTCCACGATACGGCTGGTGGACCGGCCTTCCAGAAGCGGTGCCAGCAAAATCTCGCCGCCGGTTTCACGCATGAAGGCGGCACCAGGCAGATCATCGGCCTTATAGTCGGCACCCTTGATCATGACGTGTGGCTTTATCGCCCGGATCAGGTCTTCGGGCGTGTCCTCGTCAAAAATCACCACCCGGTCGACCATCTCCAGCGACGCCAGCATGACCGCGCGCGTATGCTCGTCATTTACCGGCCGCTGAGGCCCTTTGAGCCGGCGCACGCTGTCATCGGCGTTCAGACCCACAATCAGCCGGTCGCAGGCCGACGCCGCAAACCGCAGCACTGCAAGATGGCCGGGATGAAGGATGTCAAAGCACCCGTTGGTGAACCCCACCCGCAGACCCTGATCGCGCCATTGCAGCGCCAGCGCCGCGGCGCGCGTGCGCGTCAGCACCCGCCAGTCAGGAGCATCCTCGCCGATGGCGCTCGCCTCCACCACCTCATGCGGGCTGACCACCGCCGTACCGGGCTTTGTCACCGCAACGCCGGCGCATAAATCAGCTAGCGCCATGGCGTCGGTCATGGCCATATCAGTTGCCATGGCCAGCGAAAGCGCGGCAAGCGCGGTATCCCCGGCACCGGACACGTCATAGACGGGGCGCGGTGTGGAGCGGTGATGGTGGGCGCAACGGTCCGCATCCAGCAGGGTCATTCCCGCAGCGCCCCGCGTCACCAGAAGCGTCGCAGTTTCAGGCAGCATGTCTTTGAGCGCGCCAAGGGCGACAATCGCGTCCGCGTCACTGCGAACGGGAAGACCCGTGACCGCAGCGAGCTCGTCGGCATTGGGCTTGATCACACTGGCACCGTCATAGCGGGCGTAATCGGTTCCGCGCGGATCAACGCTCACGGGAACGCCGGCGTCACGTGCCAGGCTGATTGCCGCCTGGGCGGTGCGCGGCGTGATCACACCGCGACCGTAATCAGACAGGATGAGCACATCGGCGCTGGCGATCTCCTCGCGCACCACAGAGATCAGCTCATCTTCAACGGCTGTGGTCGCAGGCGCATCCGGATCGCGATCAACGCAGAACATTTGCTGGTTCTGCGCCACATAGCGGATCTTGGTGGGGGTCAGGCGTCCCGGCGCTTCGATCAGGCGGACACGGTCTCCGCACGCGTCTGCAGCAAGCTCGCGCGCCCGCGCGGCTTCATCGTCGTCGCCCACGGCGCTGACCAGCATGGCAGAGCCGCCCAGGCTTTCAATATTACGCGCCAGATTGCCAGCGCCACCCAGCATGTCGGTGCGCCGCATCTGCGACAGGATCGGGGCCGGTGCCTCGCGGGAGATGCGCCGGACTTCGCCGTATACAAAGCTGTCCAGAAGCAGATCACCCAGAACCAGGGCGCGCTTGCCCGCCAGCTGAGTCAGGAGCCGGGCGGCCTGTTCACGCTTCATCGCCCGCCCGCCTAAAGCTTGACGACCGGGCTGGCCTTGGCCAGCGCGTCGAAGGCCTGCAGGTCCCGCACGATTTCTTCAAAACGGTTCAGCGGGATCATGTTCGGACCGTCGCTGGGCGCATTGTCGGGATCAGGGTGGGTTTCCATGAACACCGCTGCAATGCCCAGCGACACCGCCGCGCGCGCCAGGTGCGGCGCATACTGGCGCTGTCCGCCCGAACTGGAGCCCTGCCCGCCGGGCTGCTGTACCGAATGGGTGGCGTCCATGACGATCGGGCAGCCGATTTCTTTCATGATGGGGATGGAGCGCATGTCCACCACCAGCGTGTTGTAGCCAAAGCTCACACCCCGCTCACAGGCAAAGACGTTGGGATTGCCGGCGCCGGTGAGCTTGGCGATGACGTTTTTCATGTCCCAGGGGGCCAGGAACTGACCCTTCTTCACATTGATCGCCTTGCCGGTCTTGGCCGCGGCGATGAGCAGGTCGGTCTGGCGGCACAAAAAAGCCGGGATCTGCAGCACATCCACCGCTTCGGCGGCCATGGCGCACTGCTCGGCGGTGTGGATGTCGGTGAGAACCGGCATGCCCGTGGTCTCACGGATCTCGGCAAATACCGGCAGCGCCGCCTCCAGGCCCATGCCGCGCTGACCTGACGCGCTGGTACGATTGGCTTTGTCAAAGCTGGTCTTGTAAATAATATTGACGCCGGTGCGCTGGCTGATTTCCTTGAGCAGGGCGGAAACCTCCAGCCCGTGCTGGCGGCTTTCCATCTGGCAGGGGCCGGCGATCAGGGTGAGCGGCTTATGATTGCCGATTTCATAGGAAGCGCCACCGGGACGCGGGACGCTGACAAGAGAATTGGGCTGCATGGCACGCGCTCCGCTATGCTCAGGGGGGCTGGTTTACTGCAGCGGAATGGCCGCTTCGTGATCCGCCCGTTTGCGAACAACGTATTACGACAAAACCCACCCTTGCGTCACCCTTCCCGGCAGCGCGTTGATACCAAGGCTCCATGACATCTGACGACACACCCGCCCTGGTCTGGCTTCGCAAGGATTTGCGCCTGTCGGACAATCCTGCCCTTCTGGCCGCAGCCGCTCGCAGCGGGCCGCTTTTGTGCGTCTATATTCTGGATGATCAGAACGCCGGCGACTGGTTGCCGGGCGGGGCGTCGAAATGGTGGCTCCATCATTCGCTGAAAAACCTTGCGCAGGATCTCGCTGCCCTTGGTGGAACGCTTGTTCTGCGCCGCGCAGACGCCCGGAAGGAACTCAAGGCGCTGGTCGAAGAGACCGGTGCCGGCGCGGTTTACTGGAACCGCATGTACGAACCCTGGGCGATCAAGCGCGACGAGGCGATCAAGTCAGACCTGAAAGAGGCCGGCATCACGGCGCGATCCTTCAATGGCTCGCTCATTGTCGAGCCCTGGGAGATCGCCACCAAGCAAGGCAATCCCTATAAGGTTTTCACGCCCTATTGGCGCTCTTTGAAAGCGGATCACGCGCCCAGTCCGCCAGCCGGACGTCCGGACAGCCTGGTTTTCGCTGATCCGCCGCGATCAGAGCGCCTTGAGGACTTTAACCTCCTGCCGAGCCGTCCTGACTGGGCCAGCGGCCTGCGCGACAGCTGGACGCCGGGCGAATCCGGGGCCCAGGGACGCCTGGGTGCCTTCATCAAATCGCGCATGGACGATTATGACTCGGCGCGCGACGTCCCCTCCACGCAAGGCACGTCGGGGCTATCGGCACATCTGCACCACGGCGAAATCTCGCCGCGCCAGGTCTGGCATGCGGTGAAGAACGCAAAGAACGGCGCAACAGAAGGCGCAGACAGCTTCCTGTCTGAAATTGGCTGGCGAGAATTCAGCTATAATCTGCTTTACCACTTCCCCCACTTTCCGGAAAAAAACTTCCAGGAAAAGTTCGACCGCTTCGAATGGACCGGAACGGATAAGGATTACACCGCCTGGACCCGGGGTCTGACCGGTTATCCCATCGTGGACGCTGGCATGCGCCAACTTTACGCCATCGGATGGATGCACAACCGGGTGCGGATGATCACTGCGAGCTTCCTGATCAAGGACCTGATGGTGCACTGGCGCCGCGGTGAGGACTGGTTCTGGGACACGCTTGTGGACGCCGATCTGGCAAGCAACGCAGCTGGCTGGCAGTGGACCGCAGGCTCGGGCGCGGACGCCGCGCCATACTTCCGTGTTTTCAATCCTGTCAGCCAGGGTGAAAAATTCGATCCGCAGGGCGATTACGTGCGTACCTGGATTCCAGAGCTTGCTAACTTGCCGAAGCGATTCATCCACGCTCCGTGGACTGCCGATCGTGACACGCTTGCAAAAGCCGGAGTGGTCCTGGGTCAGGACTACCCCGAACCCATCGTCGACCATGGTGAAGCGCGCAAGAACGCGCTCGCCGCATTTGAAAAGATCAAGGACGCCGTATGAGCACCATCGAGCCCATTCTCACCAAGCGCTCCCGCATTGCCGTCATCGGCGCCGGTGTGGCCGGGCTTGGCGCCGCCTGGGCGCTGCGAGACAGGCATGACGTCACCGTGTTTGAAAAACGCGACCGGCTGGGTGGGCACGCCAATACCGTCAGCGTGGATTATGACGGCGAAACCATCGATGTGGACACCGGCTTCATCGTGTTCAACACGCTGAACTATCCCAACCTGACTGCCTTGTTCGAGCATCTGGACGTCGCCACCTATGAAAGCGATATGAGCTTCGGCTTCTCGCTGGACGGCCAGCTTGAATGGTCCTCCAACGGGCTGTCCGGCCTGTTTGCTGATCCGGGCAATCTTGTGCGGACAGATTTCCTGAAGATGCTGCGCGACATCCTGCACTTTAATGCGCGCGCACAGGCTGATCTGGCCTCCGGCGGCCTGGCTGGCCTGACGCTGGGCCAGTATCTGGACCGGCTCAAGCTTGGACCCCGTTTCCGGCACAATTACCTGCTGCCCATGGGCGCGGCGATCTGGTCGTCGACCGAGGATGAAATGCAGGCCTATCCGGCTGAAGCCTTCGTGCGTTTCTTCAATAATCACCGCCTGATGCATGCCAATCGCCCCGCCTGGGGCACGGTGAAAGGCGGCAGCCGCAATTATGTGCGCCGGATCAAGGCGGATCTTGAGACGGCCGGGACGCACTTTGAAAGCGGTGCGACGAGCGTGCGCCGTCACGCTGGCGGTGTGGCCATCACCGATGCAGCCGGCAAAACCCACGCATTCGACGAAGTCATCCTGGCCTGCCACTCCGATCAGGCGCTGAAACTTCTTGCGGACCCGGGTCCTGAAGAGCGCGACATGCTCGCCGCCATCCCCTACGCGCCTAATGAAGCGGTGCTACATCGCGATCCCTCGCTTTTGCCGCGCCGGACGCGGGCACAGGCGGCCTGGTGCTATCTGCGCGAGGCGGGGTCGCCTGACGCGGCGGTCACCTATGACATGAACCGGCTGCAGCATATCGCCTCGGACAAGCCGCTTTTCGTGACGCTCAATCCGGTTCGCCAGCCCGCTCCAGACCTCACATTCGGTCGCTTTCAATACGATCATCCGCAATTCACCGCGCCCGGCATGGCGGCGCAACGCATCTTCAACCGGATTCAGGGTGTACGGCACACCTGGTTTGCCGGGGCCTGGCTTGGCTATGGCTTCCACGAGGACGGCCTCAGGGCCGGCTTGCGCGCAGCGCTCAGGCTGGGCGGGGAAATCCCCTGGGCGTTTGCAGAAGGTGATGTGTCGGGCGGAGACTGGGGCGAGCGCGATGTTGCCGACCAGGCCGTAGTCCGTCGCACAGCCTCCAATCCGGCCGCCGAATGATCACCGCAGACGCTCCCGCCTGGCTCTATGCCGGCCATACCGTGCATGAGCGCCGGGCGCCCTTTTTCCACCGGTTCAGCTATCGCATCGCATCCTTGCTGATCGATCTTGACCGGCTGGATGAGGCGAACAGCGCGAGCCGGTTGTTTTCAGTGGAGCGGTTCAACCTGTTCAGCTTCAAGAGCCGCGATCACGGTGCCCGCGATGGGTCCGACTTGAAGGCATGGGCCAAGGCGCGTTTTGACGAGGCCGGTGTGGATACCGGCGACGGGCCAGTCCGCCTGCTCTGCTCGCCGCGGGTCCTAGGCTATGTCTTCAACCCCTTGTCGGTCTATTTCGCCGAGGGCGCCGACGGTCGGCTCGCCGGGGTGATCTACCAGGTCCACAACACGTTCGGGGACTCTCACGCCTATGTGGCGCCGGCCACAGGCGGACGCCGGGAACTCCAGGACGCCGAGAAGGTCTTCCATGTCTCGCCCTTTTTCGACGTGGCCGGGCGCTATGAATTCACCTTGCGTGGGCCGGGAAAAAAATTTCGCCTGACTATCCTGAAGCAGCGTGAGGCCGGTCCTGATCTGCTAGCCACTATGGCGATGAAAAGGCGCGCGCTCACCACCGCCAATCTCGCCGGATTGTTCGCAAGCCAGCCTTTTTCGACGCTGAAAACCATCGCCGCGATCCATTTCGAGGCTCTCAAGCTCTGGATAAAAGGGGCGAAATACCATCCTCGCCCGCAACCGCCCGCGGCGGCCACCCGCGCCCATTCTGTCGATCACCGCTCCGCTACGCTTGGCGACCGGCTCGATTAGGGTATCGTAATTTCCTCAGGACCGCCCGTACGGAGCCGACCCATGAGCAACGCCGACTCGTTCTCCTCTGCGGAGACCCTGCGCGCCGATGGACCCTTGATCGATCGACTGCGTGACGTTCCCAGCAATGTACGCTTCGCGCTTCGCATGCTTCTGCGCCTGAAAGTCGGCAGCCTGACGGTGCGCCTGCCCGACGGCCGCGACATCGTCTTCGAGGGCGAGAAACCCGGGCAAGAGGCGCGCATCGAGCTCAACAATTACAAGATCGTCAGCAAGGTTTTCTCCGGCGGCGATGTCGGGTTCGGGGAAAGCTATATGGACGGCGACTGGACGACGCCGGACCTGCCGGCGGCGCTTTCAGTGTTCTCGGCCAATCTGGACGAGATGCACTCGATCATCACCGGCGGGCCGTTGACGCGCTTCTTCCACTGGGTGTTCCACAAGCTGAACGCCAACACGAAGGCCCAGGCGCGCAAGAATATCGAGGCCCACTACGATCTGGGCAATGATTTCTACGAGCTGTGGCTCGACCCTTCGATGACCTACTCCTCTGCGCGCTTCAAAAGCGAGACGCAGAGCCTGGAAGTCGCCCAGCAGGAAAAATACGCCGCGCTGGCGCGCATGATCGACCTGAAGCCGGACAGCCATGCGCTGGAGATCGGCTGCGGTTGGGGCGGGTTCGCCGAATACGCCGCCGGGGTCGTCGGCTCGAAGGTGACCTGCCTCACGCTTTCGCCAAGCCAGCGCGATTTCGCCCTCGAGCGCATCCAGCAGAGCCAGTTGGGCGACAAGGTGGACATCAAGCTGCAGGACTATCGCGACGAAACCGGCGCGTATGACGCGGTCGCCTCCATCGAAATGTTCGAGGCGGTGGGCCAGGAATACTGGCCCAGCTTCTTTTCCAAGATGCGCGACGTGCTCAAGCCCGGCGGCAAGGCGGGACTTCAGATCATAACCATTCGCGATGATCTGTTCGACACCTACGCCAAGCGCACCGACTTCATTCAGCGCTACATCTTCCCCGGCGGCGTGCTGCCCAGCGCTGAAAAGCTGCGCGATCAATTCGACCAGGCGGGCCTCGCCTATGAGGGCATGGAGGCCTTCGGCGAGGACTATGCGCGCACGCTCAATCGCTGGCTCCACAGCTTCCGCGACGCCTGGGGCGAGATCGCCCCCATGGGCTTCGACGAGCGCTTCAAGAAGATGTGGGAGTTCTACCTCGCCTATTGCGAGGCCGGATTCCAGACCGGACGCATTGATGTGGCGCAATTCGCCGTGAAGCGTCCGGCCTGACGACCAATGGCCTGGCAGCCCGGACGCGCTCATAGCGGCGCGATCCGGAATTCGTCTTGGCGCGTGTGCCGCCACTTCAGCGGTCTTCGGCTTCCTTGTCCCAGCCGGTCTGCTTTCGCACCAGCGGCAGGTACCAGCCGCGCGGCAAAGCGTAGAGAATCTTCAGAATCCAGGTGAAGCGGCGCGGGAACGTGACCTCGAAGCGCTTTGATTTCATGCCGGACGCCATGCGGCCGGCGGCCTTCTGCGCGCTGACCATGAAGGGCTTGGGAAACTCGTTGTCGTCCTGGGCCGGGGTCTCCACGAAACCCGGTGTCACGCACTGAACATGCACGCCAAACCTGTGAAGCTCGATGCTGAGGCATTCGGCCATGTTCAACAGCGCCGCCTTGGTCGCGCCATAAGCCGACGCGGTGGGCATGCCCCCGAATGCGGTGGCCGACGAGACGATCACCAGCTGACCGGCACGGCGCTCCACGAATTTCGGTACAATCGCGCTGACGCACGCCGCCGTGCCGTTGAGATTCACCACAAAGGTCTTGGCGTAATCGTCATAGCGCGGCGCTTCGGCGTTGATCGGAATATATACCCCGGCGTTCAGCACGGCGCGCGCAATGGGTCCGTGCTCGGCCTCGATGCGATCCACGGCAGCGGCCACGGCCTGCGCGTCAGTGATGTCCAGGGGGACCGCAATGATCTTGCCCGGCGCTTCGGCTGCAAGCGCGTTGAGCTTCTCCTGGCTGCGCGCCGACACCGCGACCCGCCAGCCCTCTTTCACCAGCTTACGCGTCAGCTCCTTGCCGATGCCGGAGCTGGCGCCGGTGATCCAGCACAATCCGTCCTTGGGCATGGCGGGGCGGGGCATGGGCGTCTCCTAAATTCCGAGTTCTTTTAAGAAGCGCTGTGAATCGGCGCGGATGGCGACCTTCTTCTCGTCGTCCATACGCTCCAGCGTCTTGTAGATCATCGCAAGCCGGTGATTGCCACGCAGCCGCCCCTCATTTTCCATCAG
>Ga0136600_1000749_pt1 | contig 16797 bp, 12 predicted proteins | sample AntRauMFilla2698_FD_104634 | JGI IMG/M metagenome (GOLD analysis project Ga0136600, IMG submission 104634) | Saline lake microbial communities from Rauer Islands, Antarctica - Metagenome Filla 2 #698 | ecosystem: Environmental > Aquatic > Non-marine Saline and Alkaline > Saline | place...
ACGTTCAACACCAGGTACGCCAGCAACAGCATTTTCAACTCTTTCTGTGATAATTGTTTCAATTTCTTCAGGACCTACATTAGGATATTCCGTACTTACTGTAAGTTGTGGATATTCAATTGGAGGTAGTAAATCAACGGGTAAATAGCGGAATCCTATAACACCTAAGGTGATAATGATCAAAAAGAACATTGAAGTTGCTATTGGTCGTTTTATCGAAATATCTGTAAGAGCCATGTCTGTTTTCCTAAAATTTTATATTGAAGCTTTTTTCTGGACTTCTTCTTTTTTCTTCCCACTGATGATGTCATTAAGAAGATCCTCACGCTGCATATTCTGTAGTCTTAATACATGTTCCCATTGAATAGTCTTTACACGTGCTTGTTTTTTTCCTTCAGAAAGCAAATTCTGACCAAGTGTTACAACCCATTTTCCACTTTCTAAGCCATTAACAGCAACTTCCATTTTACCACGAGCAATGATATCGATTTCCTGGAAAGTCATATCTGTAGGAGCTGTTAAAGCTGACATTCCGGATGATGAATCGCTAACTGGCTGTATCTCAGAGCCGATAGAGTTAGCCGTATAAATACCTTCTGCACCTGTATTTGGATCAATAAAGATAGCACTTGTTGGAATTAACGTAGCTTGCTGGCTTTCCCCATAAAAAATATCTACTGGCACATACATTCCAGGGTTTAATAAACCGTTCTTATTGTTGATATCAATTTCTGCTTCTGTGCTTCTGGTAATTTCATTTAAAAATGGACTTATTCTTGAAAGTTGGGAAGTGAATGTAACCGGATTTCCATTTTTATCATTTACTGTGACAGTTGCTGTTTGTCCAACATTTATTTTATTCAGCATTTGTTCTGTTAAAATAATCTCAACTCTAAGTTTAGAAAGGTCGCCAATCATAAAAAGAGAAGCACCAGGAGTTGCTTGCATTCCTGGTTGTGCATTTCGTTGTCCTATAGTTCCACTGACGGGGGCCTTAATCAATGTTAAGGTTAATTGATTTTTACGTTCATCCACAACGGCTTTTGATTGTTCAACTTGAGCTTCGGCTAATTCGACATCAGCTTCAGCAGAAATCTTTTGGGCATTTATTTGCTCTAACTCTAGCTCACTACTCAGGTCTTTGTCCGCCAGAGTCTGAATTCTTTTATACTGTGTTTCGATTGCTGATAGTTGAGCTTTCGCTTGTTTTAAACGGGCATTGTTTATTTTCAGATTTGCATCAGCTTGCTGCAACTGCTTTTTAAAAGGCTCATCTTGCAATTTCACTAAAGCATCGCCTTTACGAACATAATCACCGTTTTCTACATAGACTTCAGCAATTTGGGCATTTACCTCAGGGAATAATTCAATTTGATTTTCAGAAACTACGTTTCCACTAAAACGCTGTACTAATGGAAGTGAGCCATACTGAGACTGTACCGCTTCCACAGCTGGGATAACGATGTTTTCATCATTTTGACGTTGATTATCTTCTGATTCTGAACATGATAGAATAGAAAACGATACTAAGGATAATAGAATTAAAATTCTCATTGTTATATTTTGAGGTAGTGTTTGCAGTGTCTCAACTTCAATCAGTAAACCCATCGTTCATACAATATGTTAAATCTAATTAAACACAAGTAGTTTGATTAATTATTGTAATGAAAGGAAGGATTCTTACCCTGTCGTAGACGTTCTTCGTCGATTTTTTCTTGATACATACGTTCCACATCTTTAAGTGTATCAGCATCAGACGGTGATAAATCCCAACGAATAGCTTTAAATCTTGGAAATCGTAACGTGTACTTCGCTTTAGTCCTTTTATTAACCTGGATATCTTCAAACTCAAGTTCAATAACTAAATGTGGTTTCAGTAGAAGGGTGGGACCAAAACGTTCAAGAGTAAATTCTTTAATCAATGTATTCATTTTTTTAAGCTCTTTATCTGAGTAACCACCGTATGCTTTTCCTATAGGGATGAATTCCTCTTCGTAGCGATCATCCTCTTTCACAGATATTCCAAGGGTGAAATCTGAATACATTCCACCACGTTTACCACTTCCAGCATGGGCATAGAGTATTACAGTATCCAGTGATCCGCTGGGCTTCTTTACCTTCAGCCAGGATTTTCTACGCTGTCCATATTCGTATATCGAATCTTTCTTTTTCAGCATTAACCCTTCATTGCCATGTTCTAAAGCTCGTTGAAATAGCTTTTCAACATCATCATTGCTATCAATTTCCATTTGGGAAGTAATCGGAAGATTAAATTCAGTTGATATTTTCTCTAGCAAAGAGCGACGTTTCATAAGATTTAGATCAAAAAGTGGCTCTATATCCTTATATAAAATGTCGTAGGTGATAAACAGAACTGGATACTCAGTTAGAAGCTTTTTAGAAGGTTTTTTTACACCCATTCTTTTTTGTAGAAGCTGAAATGGTAAAATAGTGTCATCTTTGAATACGCAGATCTCACCATCTAAAACCAAATCAGGCAAATCTTTTTCAGCTAATAAATCAACAATCTCTGGGAAAGAAACAGTGATTTCATTTAAATCTCTGGAATAAAGTTCAACACGATTACCCGAAATATGAGCCTGACACCTCATCCCATCAAATTTTTCTTCAGCGATGTAGTCCGATAGATTACTAACAGCTCGACTTTCAATTGGAGAAGCTAGCATAAAAGAAATAGGACTAAACATCTTAAATGAAGCTTCATCTAATCTATCTGTTTTAGCAAGAATTGCGGTTCTACCAACACTGCCTGAAATCATCCGAGCATACCTAACTGAGTTTAGCTCTTTAGTGTATGTCTTAGCGATTGCGTTTTCTACACTTTTAGTTTCAAATCCAATTCGCAATGACCCTTGTCCTAGAATTCGAATAAAGTACTTTACTTCAAGGGGTGTCATTCGTTTCCAAGCATCTGACAAAATCTTTTGTTTATGATCCCTTTTTGAAGTGATATAGAGTGATTCAAATATTTCTTCAATTTCCTGAAGACTTAGCCCTTCTGAATTCCATTTCAATCTGGCTTCAGGAATATTTTCAAATAAACGCTGAATAGTTTCTGATGAACTCCCACTTGCTGTTTTACTTGGTTTAAAGACTAGATCATAATCAATCTCACAAAATTCTGCAGCTAGTGTAGCAATAGTTCGATGTCCAACTGAAGTGCGCTTTCCTGAAACAGCAGAAAAAGCTCCTTCACTTAAAAACTGAGTAGCTAGTTCCACGTCTCTATCTAATTCTAAACTCGATAGATAATTTGCGCATAATTTAATTTTGGCATTATTTCCTCGTGTCCCAGAAATAGCTTGAGCATTCTCGGCGAACGTTCTGAATGAGTTGGTATGTTGGCTCAAACAATTCAAAATGAAAAATGAAAGATTAAATATGGGATTTTGAGTAGAGAACAGAATGATACCTTTAGAAAAGAAGCAAATTCTCTACTTGGACTCGTTAATAGTTGTTCACAATTTTTCATTTTTAATCTTTCATTTTTCATTCATCCAGAAAAGTCGATTCAATCCCTAACTCTTCCAAATAATGCTGAACTACTTTCGGATTCGGAGTATGCGTCACATACACTTTTTTAGGATTTAACTTCTTGCAAAGATTGATTAACTCGAAGAAATCCAAATGATCAGATATAGGTACAAGTTCGTCGACTTTGAGTTGTGTCTGGCGAGATTCATTTGCTGCCCAGCCCGAACAATAAGCTATCCGTTTCTTTTTAATATTGGATGCAAAACCGGTTCCCAAGGTTGAACTTGGAGTAATCAAAATCTTTCCTTCACAATTTGCTCGTTGATAGGTTTCATAATCACCAAGGGAAAAGCCGTGTTCTTCATATACTTTACACAATTTAAATCCTGCCCCATGAATTTGCATTGGATGTTTGAGTTCTTTTAGAATAAACATCAGTTCCTGAGCTTTCCCCAAATTATAAGCTGTAAATACAGGGGTATAACCCTCCTTAAGATTTCGGGTCGCAAATTCTTTAATCTGTGTTGCTAGTTCTACTTCAGATTTCCATTTATAAATAGGCAGACTGAATGTAGCTTCTGTAATAAATGTATCGATTTGTGCTTCGGGTAGTTCAAAACCTTCGGTTGCTGGAGAGGAAGGAGTTCGATAGTCACCAGTGTATAACAGGTTTCCGAAGTCACTTTCTACAAATGTCATAGCAGAACCCAGAATATGTCCGGCAGGATAAAAAGTAATCTTCGCTTTATCAGTTTCCAGTGTTTCTTTGAAATCCAGTTGTTTCACTTCTCCACCAAAACCACGTAGTTTCATAAAACTTGCAGTAGGAGGTGTTGCATACACACTCAATTTACGGTTCCGTGGAACATGATCTGCATGAGCGTGTGAAATAAAAATATGCTCAGCTTTGGTTCCTGAATAGTCTAATCCTATCCCAACCTGCGGGAGCAAAATTCCATGATATCCGGCTTTTATAACTTTGAGCATTTATTAATTAGCACAATTATTGTTAAAAAAAGTCATCCTGAGGATACTTCCGAAGGATCTGCACAATTACAAAGATGTGGAGATTCTTCGCTTTCGCTCTGAATAACTATTAAAGCTGTCATCCCGAAGTGGACAAATTTCTTTGAGGGAAAAGTTCATAGCACGAGGGATCTCAAATAATTGAACTATCTCGTATAGCTATCTTACCTGAGACCCTTCGGCATTTTCTGAAACAAACTTAACTCAAAAATTTTCCAGCTCAGGGTGACAACACTCACTAAACTAATAAGAAGGGGTGACAGTTCGTGGCAGTGACTATTCATTAAAAAGTTGAATAAAATCTGCTTAAAAACTTTTTCTTGGGAATGACGTATTTGTATCAAACAAACCATTGAAATATGCGAATTTTATAGCAAGATTGACTACCACTGATTCCCATTGGCGTCAGTAGAAAGGTCAAATGCCAGTACTGAATAATTTTGAGTAGTTTGAGCATCCATAATGCACTCTAGAATTTTTAACCCGCTTAAAAATCAGTTAAATCAAACAAAAAGCTAAAATTAATGAGCGTCAGTAATTGGTATTAATTTAAATTTAGTTTTGTAAGTTAGGATTATGAAAAAATCATTATTGATGTTTCTAAGCATCATACTTTTAATAAGTTGCAAAACTACTGAAGAAGCTAAGTCGGTAATAGCTAAATCTGAGACCGAAGAAGTTGACCCAGCACACAATAGCCAGAATTCTCTAGATTGGGCAGGAATATACAAGGGAGTGGTACCCTGTGATGATTGTGATGGAATGGATATTACATTAACACTGAGAGATGATGAGAATTATCGATTAGAGATTTTGTATGTAGGTAAAGTCGATGAACCCATCATTGAGGATTATGTGTTTACATGGAATATTCGTGGTGATATTGTAATGCTGACAAATAGAGAATATGATATTTTTGAGCAGTTTCAGGTTGTGGAAAATGCTGTTTATCTATTAGTTCATAATGGCGAGGAAGTTTCCGATGGAGACGGATTCAACCAAGCATTTAGGTTAATAAAGCAATAGAATAGAAAAGTACAATCCCGATTTTATTTCAGGATTTTTATGAGTCTTGTAAGTTGAGTTTTAATTAGAATGCTAGTTCAAAGGCATTCCGTAAGATCCTGAAATAATGCTGGATCAAGCTCAGCTCATAGCTCAGAATGATAGTTGTTTATTGTGACCTCATCTGTCTTCTCCTTCACAAGGAGAAGGACTTTATAACTAGATAAAGTCATAATAGAAACTAAAAGCCTCTCCTTGAAAAGGAGAGGTTGGAGAGGTCGAAAGTAAGTGAATAATCCATTCCGTAAGATCCTGAAACAAGTTCAGGATGACGTTTATGGGAAGTCTGGGATGAAGACCAATCACCTATTCCACAATCATTTCATCTTTAACGTTTTTCAGCTCTTCGGGAATAGATTCTTTTATAGTTTCTACAAATGCGCTTACAATATTCTGTTTTAAAAACTCTCTACTGTAAACCAATCTAATTTTACGAGTTGGAACAGGAGCCACAAACTCTTTAACTACACCATTTGCGCAACGTGTGTCGTGTTCCTGCATCGCAAGATAAGGCATCAATGTTATCCCGAAATTTTGTTCCACAAGTCGCTTTAATGTTTCAAGATTACCACTCGCAAATGAGATGTTTGAATGTATAAGCTTATCATTTGTTTTCTTACAGAGCTTGATAGTCTGATCACGGAAGCAATGCCCTTCTGTTAAGAGCCAAAGATCTTGAGAATACAGGTCATCAATACAGAGTTTATCTTTTTTTGTGAATTCATGTCCAGGAGATAAATACCCTAAAAATGGCTCAGAGAATAACTCATGCTCATAAATATGCTGATTGGTAGGGGTTGCGATTATACCTACATCAAAATGGTCTTCCTGTAGACCTTCCATCACATTAGCTGTTAGAGCTTCCTCAAAAACTAATTTAACATTGGGATGCTTTTCAGAAAAAGGTTTAAGAAAAAGCGGGACTAAATATGGAGCTATGGTTGGTATTATACCCACTCTAAAAGAGCCACGAAGTTCCCCATCATTAACTGAAACCATATCTTCAATATGTTTGGCTCCACTCAAAATTACTTTTGCCTGTTCAATAATCTCTTCCCCAATTGAGGTTGGTACAACTGGAGATTTAGAACGATCAAAAATCAGCACACCTAATTCATCTTCAAGCTTTTGAATTTGCATACTTAAAGTAGGCTGAGTGATATAAATATTTTGTGCTGCTGTGGCAAAGTGTCTGTACTTGTCTACAGCAACGATGTAAGAAAGTTGGGTAAGGGTCATAGGTAAATTTATTTACTAACAATCTAATCACTTATTCTAAAAAAAGCTGTTTCAAATCTTTAAAGCTTAAATAAGTGGAATCGGTAAATAAAAGTTGGATATCCATGAAACACAACTATTAATTTTTTGATGATATGGTTATACTCAGTCATGTATTTAATCTTTGATACCGAGACAACCGGACTCCCGCAGAATTTTTCAGCTCCAATTAGTGACCTTGATAACTGGCCTAGACTTGTACAGATAGCATGGCAGCATCACGATCACACAGGGAAATTGATCTCCAGCGGAAATTTCATTGTTAAACCGGAAGGATTTACGATTCCATATAACTCTGAGCAAATCCATGGGATTTCTACGAAGCGTGCACAAGATGAAGGTGAAGATTTAGAATTTGTGCTTCATGAATTTCGAAAAGTAATGGATGAAGCTCATTTCTTAATTGGTCATAATGTTGGATTCGATGAGAAAGTGATGGGAGCGGAATATATTCGTAAGAAAATTCCATCAGCAATAATGGATAAAGCAAAAATTGATACCAAAGATGATGGTACTAATTTTTGTAAGATTGAAGGAGCTCGTGGTTACAAATGGCCAACCCTTACAGAACTCCACTGGAAACTGTTTGACAGAGGCTTTGAAGACGCACATGATGCAGCTGCAGATGTTGAAGCCACAGCACGTATTTTCTTAGAAATGGTTCGCCTTGGTGTAACTAAAGTGAGTTTTCCGATGGACGCTAAGTTGTATAAGCCGTCGGCTGTTTTTATGGAGCGTGAGAATTATATAGATTTAAAGTCTCCATCCCGTATTAAAAAAAAAGATGAGGAAGTAAAAGAATCACTTTCTAGTAAAGAAGAGAAAGACCTTAAGATTGAGATAGACGAAGACGTAGCTTTTACTCATCTCCATTGCCATTCTAAATTTTCAGTTTTACAAGCTACAGCAGGAATAAAAGAATTAGTCGCTAAAGCAAAAGGTGAAGGGATGCCAGCTGTTGGTCTTACCGATCTTGGCAATATGTACGGTGCTTTTTCTTTTGTAGCTGCAGCAAATGATGCAGGAATTAAACCTATTGTTGGTTGTGAGTTTTATGTAGTTGAAGATCGGCATCAAAAGAAATTCACCCGTGATAACAGAGACAAACGTTATCAAATCCCATTGCTGGCTAAGAATCAAAATGGGTATAAGAACTTAGCAAAATTAAGTTCTGTTGGTTTTACTGAAGGATATTACTATAAATACGCTCGTGTAGATAGAGAAGCCATCAAAGAGTATGCGCAAGACCTTATCTGCCTAAGTGGTGGTGTTAGAGGAGAATTAGCCGATCTTATTCTTAATAAAGGGGAAGAATATGCTGAAGAAGCATTGCTCTGGTGGAAAGATGTTTTTGGTGATGATTTCTACCTGGAGGTTATTAATCATAATCTTGACGAAGAACACAAAGTAAATGAAGTGTTCAAAGAGTTCTCGAAGAAGCATAATGTAAAACTAGTGGCTTCTAACAATGTATTCTATTTAGAGAAAGAAGATTCAGAAGCACACGATGCACTAATTTGTATTGATGATGGAAAATTAAAAAGTACCCCGATTGGTAGAGGAAAAGACTTTCGCTGGGGTTTCCCAAATAATGAATTCTATTTTAAAACAACGGACGAGATGAAAGAGCTTTTTCTGGATATGCCAGAAGCAATCTTAAATTCTCAGGAAATTGTAGATAAAATTGAACCTATTAAGCTTTCCAGGGATGTAATTCTTCCCAATTTTGAATTACCTGAAGGATTTAGCAGTGAAGACGAATATCTAAAACATCTAACTCTTGAAGGGGTAGGACCTCGGTATTCTGATTTTACTGATGAGGTAAAAGATAGGATCAATCTTGAATTAGGCATTATCGCAGATATGGGATTTGCAGGGTATTTTCTGATTGTTCAGGATTTCATCGCTGCCGCAAGAGACATGGGAGTATATGTAGGACCAGGACGTGGTTCAGCGGCAGGTTCTGTAGTAGCATACTGTACGGGGATTACAAACATAGATCCGTTAAAATACGACCTTCTGTTTGAGCGTTTTTTGAATCCCGAGCGTGTATCCATGCCTGATATTGATATTGATTTTGATGACGACGGCCGCCAAAAAGTAATTGAGTATGTAGTAAATAAATATGGAAAAGATCAGGTAGCACATATTATTACTTTTGGTTCGATGGCGGCGCGTTCTTCAGTTCGTGATGTAGCCCGAGTACTGGATCTGCCATTATCTGATGCTGATCGATTAGCTAAACTAGTCCCCGAACGTCCAGGTACTTCGCTCGATGATGCATTTGGTGAAGTAAAAGAATTGCGAGATTTGAAAGCAGGGGAAGGGTTAGAATCTGAAACCCTAAGAATGGCTCATGTTCTTGAAGGATCGGTTAGAAATACTGGAATTCATGCTGCAGGAGTAATTATAGCACCAGATAAGCTTACTGAGTACATCCCTGTGAGTACGGCAAAAGATGCTGATCTTTATGTTACACAGTTTGATGGTAGCGTTATTGAAAGTGCAGGAATGCTGAAGATGGATTTTCTCGGTCTAAAAACACTTTCCATTCTTAAGACTGTAATTGGTTTTGTGAAAGAGAATCATGGTACAGTTTACAATCTTGATGATATTCCTTTAGATGATGAAAAGACCTACAAGCTTTATCAGAAAGGTGGAACATTAGGCACTTTCCAGTTTGAAAGTGAAGGGATGCGGAAGTATCTCAAAGATCTTAAGCCAACTACGATTAATGACCTGATTGCTATGAATGCTCTTTATCGACCAGGTCCAATGCAGTTCATCCCTGATTATATAAAGCGAAAGCATGGTGTTGAAAAATCAGAATATGATCATGAACTCATCAAGGATATACTTGAGCCTACATTCGGAATTATGATCTACCAAGAGCAGATCATGAACGTTGCTCAGAAAATGGGTGGCTACACGCTTGGTGGTGCAGATTTACTTCGACGAGCGATGGGTAAGAAGAAGCACGAAGTAATGGAAGCTGAGAAGCCAAAGTTTATTAAAGGTGCAACAGCTCAAGGAATAGATGAAAAAGTAGCGGTTTCCGTTTTTGAGAAAATGCAGATGTTTGCGAGTTACGGCTTTAATAAATCTCACTCCGCTGCATATTCAGTAGTAGCGTATCATACCATGTATTTCAAGGCTAATTACCCAGCAGAATATATGGCTGCTGTAATGAGTCATAATATGAGTGACATTAAGAAAGTGGCTTCTTTCATAGAAGAATGTCAGCGATTAGGGATAGAGGTAGATCCTCCAAATATAAATACGGCGCGTGGAAAGTTTGTAGCTAAAGAAGGCCGAGTTCAATATGGAATGTCAGCCATAAAAGGGGTTGGATCATCAGCTATAAAACAGATTGTGGAAGAGCGGGAGTCAAAAGGATTATTTCTGAGTATTTTTGATTTTGCAGCTAGAATTGATTCTAGAATTTGTAATAGAAGAACGTTGGAAAGCTTAATCGCTGCTGGTGCTTTCGACGAACTTAATGATAACCGCGCTGAGCTGATGATGGGAGTAGAAGACATACTCCAATTTGGTGCCAGAAAACAAGAAGAAGACCGCCTTAGTCAGGTTAACATGTTTGGCGACGGGGCTAGTGGTTCAATGTCTCAGGAACCAAAGCTAAAACCTGTTCGTAAGTGGAGTAGTATTGAAAGGCTTAATAATGAACGTGAATTAATAGGCTTTTATTTAAGTGGTCATCCTTTGACGAGATATCAGGAAGACATAAATCTCTTTGGTAAACAAAATCTAAGTGATGAAAGTATGAACAAGCTTCGTCATGAATCAACAATTAGATTCATTGCAATAATTACAAGCAAGAGACAGGCTACAGATAAAAAAGGAAGGCCAATTGCATTCTTACAGGTTGAAGATCTTCATTCGTCAATGGAGTTAGCAGTTTTCAGTAAACAATTCGATCAGTTTTCAGCTTTATTAGAGGTAGATAACGTAGTGTTTATTTCTGGTAAGTTTGTAAAAAGAGATCGTGGTGATAGTGTGATTGTAAATAATATTGAAAGGGTGGAAAACCTTCGTGAGAAGCATCAAGATAATCTAAACTTGAAGCTGAAATTAGATACAGCTGTGCTAGATGATGATATCCTGGATAAAATGGAAACTCTTTTTACTACAAACAGAGGAAGTACAATGGTTAAAATGACCGTTCATAGTAAAGAGGCAAACGGCCCCATTCGAATGAATATGAGAAATTTTGTAGTCGATCCAAATCCTGAACTTATGAAAGGGTTAAGAGATGTTTTAGGGGAAGAAAGTGTAGAATTGGTAATGGGTGGTTCATAAAGGTCTGCAATGAACCTAATAACAACAAACAATGTGATTAATTAGTAATATTATTCGCATATTATGAGCAGTTGAAAAAGAAATTAATTAAATAATTGAACAATGGGAAAAGCAATAGAATTTACCGATGGCAATTTTGAAGCTGAAGTGATTAACTCAGACAAGCCGGTACTAGTAGACTTTTGGGCTGAATGGTGTGGTCCTTGCCGCATGATTGGACCAGTAGTAGAAGAGATGGCAGGTGAGTATGAAGGAAAAGCTAAGATTGGAAAAGTGAATGTAGACAACAACCCTGAAATCTCAGTGAAGTATGGAATTAGAAGCATACCTGCTTTACTGATCTTCAAAAATGGCGAAGTCGTAGATCAAATTGTTGGTGCAGTTCCAAAACCACATTTGACAAAACAGTTAGACGCTCAGATCGCATAAGTTTTAATCTGTTACAGATTTAAAAGCCGCTTTATTTTTTGAAGCGGCTTTTTTTATATCAATTCTTTTTTTTAGTGAAGTACCAGATTCCCCAGCCTATACCAAAAATTATTAGGGCGATTCCAAAACCCCCTAGGAATGCGTATAGCAAATAAGGGATAATGATACTTAAAACGATACCAGTAATAGCTTTAACTGGTGAAGCAGCTACACCTGCAACTCCTAGAAATGATCTAAATACTCTTGCTAATCTTGCTAACATAAAATCTCCTGTTTATAAACTTAACGAGACTACGGAATAGATTAAGAAAAGATTCATTTCGTAAATGCCATGGAAGCGCAGAAGCAAAATGAAAATCAAGCTAAGGCAAAGAATTCTTCTTCTTTGAAATTCATTAAAATTTCAAGGATGGGGTCCATGGTTTTATGCTCCATGAGTTCCATTCTAAGCTTTTTGCCATTTCTTATACCCTTTAGATATTGGCCATAATGCTTTTTCATTATAATCACACCATACCTTTCCCCTTGATGATCTACTGATAAACGAAGTTGTTCTGCACAAACGTCAAGTTTCTGCTTCAGAGTGGGTTCCGGTAGTCTTTCACCAGTTTCTAGATAATGCCGAGCTTGTTCAAATATCCATGGGTTACCAATTGCACCTCGACCAATCATAACTCCATCAACACCAGTTTCATCAAACATCTTTTTTGCTAATTCTGGAGAAGTCACGTCACCGTTTCCAATAATTGGAATTTCTAGCCCAGGTGTGTTCTTCAATTTCTTAAGCCATTCCCAGCGGGCATCCCCTTTGTACTTTTGGGCACGAGTTCTAGCATGAACTGTTAAAGCTTTAACTCCAAGATTTTGAAGCATCAACGCTACTTCCTGAATTTTTATGGTATCATCATCCCACCCTAAACGGGTTTTCACAGTTACAGGCCTATCAGTAACAGCATCAACTACAGTTCCTGCCATTCTCTCCATCATATCTAAATCTTTCAGGCAAGCGGCCCCAGCACCTTTGTTTACTACTTTATAGACGGGGCAGCCAAAATTGATATCAACTAGATCTGGATTATTACTCATCGCTACTTTAGCAGCACCATGCATAGCTTCTTCACGACCACCAAATATTTGAATTCCAAATGGACGCTCAACCTCCTGATAGCTCATTTTATGCAATGCTATGTCAGAATCACGTATAAGAGCTTCTGAACTTATGAATTCAGTAAACACAATATCTGCGCCTTTCTTTCGGCATATTTGCCGGAAAGGAGAATCCGTTACGTCTTCCATTGGTGCCAAGAAAAGTGGTTTTTCTGGTAATGCTATAGGTCCTATGTTCATCTAAAAAAATCTTTAAAAGTTAATTCCATAAAAAATAACACTTTTTTGGGAGGAAGTATAAAGCTAAGCTCGCAGTTTAAATTTTTTGAATTCTACATCTTTAAGCGTGTTTAGGCAATGAAAGTTCTTCTTAGCCATTATCCTAACTTAGCCTTATATTTTATCTCACTCATTCAATAGAATTAAATTTTAATTAGGATTAAATATGTCACTAGGAACAATGAGCATTGAAGAACTTTTAGGCGATGAAGCATCAGAGCTACTTGATCACACATGCCAAACAATAAAAAAAGAGCGTTTAATAAAACCATCTGGGAATTATGTAGATGATGTTTGGTATCACTCAGATAGAAACAACAGAGTTTTAGGTAATCTACAATGGCTATTAGGTAACGGGAGACTTGGTGGAACAGGATATGTTTCTATTCTTCCAGTAGATCAAGGTATTGAGCATTCTGCAGGTGCTTCTTTTGCAAAAAATCCTGATTATTTTGATCCAGAAAATATTATAAAACTAGCTATTGAAGCTGGTTGTAACGGTGTAGCATCTACATTTGGCGTGTTGGCATCAATGTCACGTAAATATGCTCACAAGATTCCTTTTATTGTAAAGATTAACCACAATGAGCTGCTGACATACCCTAACACCTATGACCAGATCATGTTCGGAAATATCGAACAAGCTTATAATATGGGAGCAGCTGCTGTAGGAGCAACTATTTATTTCGGGTCTGAAGAATCAAATAGACAAATTCAGGAAGTTGCTGAAGCATTTGCTTATGCCCATGAACTTGGAATGACAACAATACTTTGGTGTTATACCAGAAATGATGCTTTTAAAGTTGATGGTGTGGATTATCATACTTCTGCGGATTTAACTGGTCAAGCAAATCATATTGGTACAACACTTGGTGCTGATATCATCAAACAAAAGCTACCAACCAACAATGGTGGATACAAAGCATTAAATGCAGGTGATTCAAGCTACGGTAAACTAGATGAACGTATTTACACTGAGCTTACATCTAATAATCCTATCGATCTTGCTCGTTATCAAGTAATTAACTGTTTCGCAGGTAGAGCAGGTTTAATTAATTCTGGTGGCGCTTCAGGAGATAATGACTTTGCTGATGCAGTAAAAACAGCTGTTATTAATAAAAGAGCTGGTGGAATGGGATTAATAAGTGGTCGTAAAGCATTCCAAAGACCAATTAAAGACGGTGTTAGGTTATTGAACATGATTCAAGATGTTTATCTTGATGATGACATAACTTTAGCCTAATACATACGTAACTTTATATGCCTTGTCGAATTTTCGACAAGGCTTTTTTTTATCTTACAGAGAAGTAATAAATTTTTTGAGTACAGAATCTCCAAATACAAAGCCACAAAACTTCATATCTAAGAAATATTTAATTATTTCTATAGGTTTGAGTATTGCTACAATGGCTGGTGTAATCTGGTACACATATACTCCTGGTGTACTTACCCATTTAGCTCCTAAAAGATTACCAGGATTATTCATAGCACTTTTTGTCTCTTTCTTAAGAATATGGTTTAGTGCTGCTAAAATCCGTTTTCTTGCAGAAAAACAAATGGGTTGGCTGGCTTCATTTAGAGTTGTACTGGCGTGGGATTTTACCTCGGCAGTTTCACCATCAACTATTGGTGGAGCTCCAATGGCAACTTATGCGATGACCAAAGAAGGATTAAAACTAGGATCATCAACAGCTATTGTTTTATATGGTGTCTTACTTGATCAGATTTGGTTTGCCACAGCCATTCCAATCTTATTAGTAGCAGGTATATTTTATCAGGTTGTTCCACCTGAAATTGGCTTGGTAGGTGAGGCTTCGATGATAATTCTATATGCATCATTACTAGCTTATGCAGGATTGTTGGCTTATGGTGTTCTTATAAATCCAGCAGCGATTAAGAAAGTAGTACTTTTTGTTTTTCGGTTACCTTTTTTGAAAAAATATCGAGATAAGATTGCAGTTGAGGTTGAAAATCTAGAGGAGTATGCCCATCAATTAAGGAAAAAGCCACCAAGTTTTTTGTTTAAAGCTTTTGCTTTGTCAACGATGTCATGGATTTGTAGAGTAGCATTAGCAACAATCGTAATTTTAAGTCTTTTACCAGCTAATGAAATATTATCACTTTTACGTAGTCTTTCTATGAATTTAGCATTTCTGGTAGTTCCAACTCCAGGGGGAAGCGGAGGGGTAGAAGGTCTATTTGTTCTCTTTCAAGGCCCACTAATTTCAAGACCATCATTTATAGGATTGGCAGTTTTTCTATGGAGGATAATCAGTTACTATATTAGCATCGCTTTTGGAATGATGGCAACAACCTGGTATATAAACCGCTCGGTTGTGGAAAATACAATTATAAAGGACTGATTTGGCAAAGCAAAGAACACAGTTTGAATGTTCTAATTGTGGACATACTTCAGCTAAATGGCTGGGCAGTTGTCCATCATGTGGAAAATGGAATACCTTTGAAGAATCTAAGCTAGAATCAAAATCTGTAGTTCATAAAGCCAGAGTTGAAGGACTTGATAGTGTTGAAAAACCAAGAAGCCTGAGTGATGTTGAGACTTCTGAAAAATCTCGGTTTCAAAGTAACATTAAAGAATTTGATAGAGTTTTAGGTGGTGGGTTTTTGCATGGAGCGTATATTCTGATAGGTGGAGAACCTGGTGTTGGAAAAAGTACTCTAACACTTCAAATTGCTAAATCGAATCCAAATCTAACAATCTTGTATTGTGCGGGCGAGGAATCAGCAGGCCAAATAAAGCAACGTGCTAAAAGACTTGGTGTTAGTTCTGAGAAACTTCTGATTTACAACGAAACTCAGATTGATAAAATCATTAGTGAAGTCCAAAAGATTAAACCTGATCTCCTCATTGTTGATTCTATCCAAACAGTGTATAGGACAGAACTTCAAAGCATGCCGGGAAGTATTCAACAAGTGAAAGAATGCGCTGCTCTTTTTCAGCAACTTGCAAAGAAAAAGAATATTACCACTATTGTAATCGGTCATGTTACCAAAGAAGGAGATATTGCCGGACCACGTGTTTTAGAGCATATGGTTGATACAGTTCTTCAGTTTGAAGGAGATAAAAACTATACATATCGCTTATTAAGAAGTTTAAAAAATCGTTTCGGACCTGCACAGGAAGTGGGAGTTTTTGAAATGAAAGAAGATGGTTTGATTGAAGTCTCAAATCCTTCTGAATTGTTTATCTCTGACAAAACAGAAGGAGTAAGTGGGAATGCCATAGTCTGTACGATGGAGGGTTCCCGGCCATTGCTTATTGAAGTACAAGCACTGGTTACTGCATCAGCTTATGGGACTCCTCAGCGAACCTCTAACGGGTTTGATCGAAACAGATTAACACTTTTGTTAGCGGTACTTGAAAAGAGGGCAGGATACAGTTTTTCAAATCACGACGTGTATTTGAATATAGCAGGTGGATTTAAATTAAGTGACCCGGCCGGAGACTTAGGCGTTTGTTGTTCATTGGTTTCTAGTTTGATTGATAAACCAATTAGTCAACAAACAGCATTTATTGGTGAAGTAGGCCTGGGAGGGGAAGTCAGAACAGTTCCTCATATCGAGCAAAGAGTAAAAGAATCGGCGAAACTGGGATTTAAAAACTCAATTATTCCTCAGGGAAAAGGGTCTGAAGGCATTAGGTACGTAAAAGAAGCCATAAAAAAAGCCCTTGGATGAAATCCAAAGGCTTAAATTTGTGACGACAACTGGAATTTAGTAATTCTCTCGTTGGCGGCGACGTTGTTCGCGTACAGCTTTTTTCATAGCTTCGCGACGCTC
>Ga0136600_1000750_pt1 | contig 16768 bp, 16 predicted proteins | sample AntRauMFilla2698_FD_104634 | JGI IMG/M metagenome (GOLD analysis project Ga0136600, IMG submission 104634) | Saline lake microbial communities from Rauer Islands, Antarctica - Metagenome Filla 2 #698 | ecosystem: Environmental > Aquatic > Non-marine Saline and Alkaline > Saline | place...
AGAGGGTTAGGGTGAGGGGCAAGGTGTTATGAGCCAAACAGTCGACAAAGCACGCATGCTTAGAAAAAACCAAACCGAGGCCGAAAAGAAACTTTGGTCTCGTCTGCGCGCGCGCCAATTAGACAATTTGAAATTTCGGCGCCAACATGCCTTTTCCCCATATATTATTGATTTCTTTTGTGAAAAACTAAATTTGGCCATCGAATTGGATGGCGGGCAACATAACCCGCTAGCGGACCAAAAAAGAGATGATTTTCTACAAAATCGCGGTATAAAAATTCTTCGTTTTTGGAACAATGAAATATTCGACAATTTAGACGGCGTTCTGCAAAAAATATCCACCTATTGCCAAACCCTTGACACCCCCTCACCCAAACCCTCTCCCCGAGGAGAGGGCTTATCCGAAAAGAGGATATGCCTGGGAAAAATTACCGGTGCGCACGGCCTTAAAGGTCTGGCCAAAATCTTCCCTTACGGCGAGGATGTGCAGCTATTTCAAGACCTAAGCCCGCTTTATACCGCCGAGACAGGAGATAAAACCCTCTGCCTCTCCCTCAAACACCGTCAAGGCAAACATATGCTGGCCGAGATTGACGGCATTACTGATCGTGACGGCATTGATGCGATCAAGGGCACGGAATTATGGGTGGCGCGTGATGCCCTGCCCGCCACCGATGAGGGCGAATATTACATTGAAGACCTGAAAAACCTTATTGCCGTGGATGAAAACGGGGATAAACTCGGTATCATTGCGGGGATACATAATTTCGGCGCGGGTGATTTGCTGGAAATTAAATTTGATGCGGGCGGCGAAGCGCTCATCCCTTTTGAAAATGAATATGTCGGCAATGTTGCCGATACAGTAGAGCTTAAAAATATAGAAAAATGGCTGGATTAAAGTTTAACATCCTCACGCTTTTTCCCGAAATGTTCCCCGGTGCATTGGGGCATTCTTTGGCCGGTAAAGCGCTGGAGCGCGGCGATTGGTCATACGAGGCCGTGAATATACGCGCGGCGGCCAAAGGCGTTCATAAAAGCGTCGATGACACGCCCTATGGCGGCGGTGCGGGCATGGTGATGCGCGCCGATATCATTGAAAACGCATTGCTTGCGGTGCCAAAGACAGGGCGAAAAATCTACCTCTCCCCGCGCGGTACGCCACTGACGCAGACATTGGTGAAGGAATTATCCGCCGAAGATGCGCTGACGCTACTATGCGGGCGCTATGAAGGTGTGGATCAACGCGCGCTGGATGCGCATGAATTTGAGGAAATCAGCATTGGTGATTACGTGCTATCGGGCGGTGAGCCTGCCGCGCTGATTTTAATGGATGCGTGCATACGCCTGCTGCCCGGTGTGATGGGCAATGAAAATACGATCGATGAGGAAAGCTTTTCGCAAAAGGCCGGGGGCTTGCTGGAATATCCGCATTATACCCGTCCGGCCAGTTGGGAAGCGGCAAACGGCAAGACTTACGATGCCCCCGAAATCCTGCAATCGGGCAATCACGCCAAGATCGATGAATGGCGCAAAGAGCAATCGTTAGAGATTACAAAGAAACGCCGCCCTGATTTAATAAAAGGCGACAAAAAACCGTAAATATCCCTTGTTTTTCCGGTGCATACGGTATATAAACGGCGCGGATTTGTTATTAACCCACAAAAAAGACAAGAAAACCGCCGGATTTAAATGTGGACTTAGTCCGAATTTCGGACCCACTTTTTAAAGCTGATTATCGGGTTTTCATATAAGGGATAAAAAAGATGAATACATTACAAAAATTCGAAGCAAAACAGCTTGAGCAATATAAAGAACAAAAATCCATTCCGGATTTTGGCCCCGGCGATACAGTCAAAGTGAATGTGCGCGTGAAAGAAGGTACGCGCGAGCGTATTCAGGCCTATGAAGGCGTTTGCATTGCCCGCGCCGGCAACGACGTGAATGCGACATTCACTGTTCGCAAGATCAGCCTTGGTGAAGGCGTTGAGCGTGTGTTTCCGCTATGGAGCTCCCGCGTAGATTCAATCGAAGTCGTGCGCCGCGGTTCTGTGCGCCGCGCCAAGCTTTATTATCTACGCGACCGACGCGGTAAATCAGCGCGTATTTCCGAGCGTACAACAGGCTATGGCATGGATGCAGCAGAGCAAACAGATGATGCTGTCTCTAAAACCGCGAAGAACAAGGCGAAGAAGGCGGATAAAGCAGCCAAGCGCGAAGAAAACCGCAAAATTGCAGACGCCGCAAAAGAAGAGCGCCGCAAAGCCAAGGAAGCCGAAAAAGCCGCCGCAAAGGCCGAGGCTGACGCTGCGGAAACGCCTGCTGAAGAGTAATAACAAGCTCTTACATAAAAATTTTAAGAAGGCGGTTCAAAAGAGCCGCCTTTTTTAATACATCACGTTTCGAAAAGCATTTATTGCAAAGACTTAAGGCTTTTGGTTAATTAAGCTTAGAGATAGCTTGAAAAGAAAACACATGGCTCCGCGCACATTATTTCAAAAAATATGGGATGATCATCTTGTTGATCAGCAAGAGGGCGGCACGTGCCTGATCTATATTGACCGGCATTTGGTGCATGAAGTGACCTCGCCGCAAGCCTTTGAGGGGCTGCGTATGAAGGGACGTACGGTTCACGCCCCCGCGCGTACATTGGCGGTAATGGATCATAACGTGCCCACCACAGACCGCGCGCAGCCAATTGAGCAAGACGATAGCCGCCTTCAAATTGAAACGCTGCGTAAAAACTGCGAGGCGTACGGAATTACGCTGTTTGATATATTGGATCGCCGTCAGGGCATCGTGCATATTATCGGGCCCGAGCAAGGCTTCACCCTGCCCGGCATGACGATTGTCTGCGGTGACAGCCATACTTCGACGCATGGCGCGTTCGGGGCGCTGGCCTTTGGCATCGGCACATCGGAGGTTGAACATGTGCTGGCCACGCAAACGCTCATCCAGACACCGGCGAAAAATATGCGCATCACCGTTAATGGCGCGTTAGGCACGGGCGTGACGGCCAAGGACATGATCCTGAGCATTATCGGTAAAATCGGTGCGGCGGGCGGCAATGGCTATGTCATTGAATATACGGGTGAAGCGGTGCGCGCTTTGTCTATGGAGGGGCGCATGACCATATGTAATATGTCGATCGAGGCAGGCGCACGCGCCGGATTAATTGCGCCGGACGAAACCACATTTGCCTATATCAAAGGCCGCCCGATGGCACCCAAAGGCGAAGATTGGGACAAAGCCATGGAATATTGGCGCGGCCTGCCCTCCGATAAAGGCGCGACCTACGACAAAGACATCGTCATTGACGCGAGCGAGATTGTGCCGACCGTCACATGGGGAACAACGCCTGAAAATATTGTTCCGATCACCGGCACCGTCCCCGCGCCGGAAGATTTTGACGACCCCAATCAACAAGCCGCCGTTAAAAGAATGCTGGAATATATGGATCTTACGCCGGGCACAAAAATGGTGGATATCCCCGTGGATAAAGTCTTTATAGGGTCGTGTACAAACGCGCGGATCGAGGATTTGCGAGCCGTTGCGCAGATTGCCAAAGGACGGAGCGTTGCCGGACACGTACATGCGATGATCGTGCCTGGATCGGGGCTGATCAAGGCGATGGCCGAGGAAGAAGGTATTGCAGACATTCTCATTGAGGCCGGATTTGATTGGCGCGAGCCGGGATGCTCCATGTGCCTTGCCATGAACCCCGATAAATTAGAGCCGGGCGAACGCTGCGCGTCGACATCAAACCGCAATTTCGAAGGCCGTCAGGGGCGCGGCGGGCGTACGCATCTGCTCTCCCCCGCCATGGCCGCCGCCGCCGCCATTACAGGAAAGCTTAGCGATGTGCGCGAATTTTAACATCCCCGTTTCTGAAGGCTGGCCGAATCATTTTGATGTACGCGCCGCGCCGCGCTTCCGTGCCTTTATTGAAGAACATCTGGCGGCTCTCAAACAATATGACGCGCAGCGGCCAGAAGATATTACCTATATTTTCCATGAACATGCGCAGCGCGTAGCCAATGATGTTAAGCAAACTTGCCTACATATGGGTTTGGGTGATTTGGTGGCGGACAATATGTATTGGGCCGTGCTGCCCCATGATATCGGCAAATGTAAATTACCGCTAGATGTGTGGGACAGCGAAGAAAAACCCGATGACGGGGCCAAAAAATTCCGCCGTACGCATACATTATTGGGCGCGCAAATCGTGCAGGAATTATTGCACGATATAGAGCATCCGTTCAAAGATCTGATGATTGAAATTATGGCTTATCATCATGAGCAATTGGACGGGAACGGCACGCATGGCTTGTCCGGCGATAGGCTCTCGCAGCCTGTACGTCTGGCCGCGATTGTCGAGGCCTATGACGGATACCGTATATGGCGCCCGCATTTTGGTGATCGCGATATCACACCGGCGGGCGTGCTTAAGCGTATGCGCGAAGAAAAAGGCGCGGCGATTTTCGACATAGAGTTGCTGGAGGCTTTTACCTATATGAAACTCGGCGAAGCATCATGATGTTCGCTTAATAATATGCTCCTAATAATACGCGCCCTGACGGTAATCCCATGTCAGAAAATGCTCCGAGAGCAACCCCATAATGCGATCATAATCCAAACCCTTGCGGATCAAAACAGGCGCGGGTAAAACGCCGCGCTCTCCCTTTTGCTCTGGGATAATCGTGCCCTCATCATCAACCATTGATACCATCACGCCTTGTTCGAAACGCGTATCGGCATCCTTATCGGCCTGAATTGATGCCACGTAATCATTACCCTCAATCAGCAGATCAACTTCATTTTCAATGCGTTCGCCCACGCCCGTTATCAGGCCGCGATTACCCTTCCCTGACGGGTTAGCCGAACTGGCGAGTGACAGTTTTTTTTCGTTATCCCAAAGCGCGGCGGCGATTTGCTCGCTCGGCACACCGAATTTAATCACGAAACAACTCGTGCCGCGCCCATCCATCATAAGCTCTTGCGAGCCATCATCGGGAATATATTTCTTGCCCTCTTCTTTCCATGGCAAAATACAGCCCAGCAAAATATCCTGATCCCAATGCGCCTGGTAAAAGGCTTCTATCTCCGGCGTGAGCTGCGCCAATGCGCGCAAATGATCCATCGAGCCACATAGAACAACGCCGGGCTTATTACGCTTGCGCTCTTTCGCATCGAATTTACGCTCGAGCCCCACTTTGTCAGAGGTCATGATGATATAGCCAACCTTGGTCGGGCTGACGATTGCGCCGCCGCCATTATTGAGAATGTCATAGCCCTGCCGGTTCAGGTCACCATTCCAAGACGCGCCCTTGGTTTGCGCTCCGGTTTTTGCTAATGCTTCGCTCATCATCATCTCCTGTTTGTAAGCTGCGCGCAGAGTTTAGGAGATAGACATTTGCCCGTCAATTCCATAGATTAACCGGATGGAAAAATTTACAACCCTTAGCGCGATTGCCGCGCCATTGGATCAGGATAATATCGATACGGATATTATTTATCCGGGCATTTATTTGCGTACAATGAAACGCAGCGGTCTTGCCGATTTCGCGTTTCAGCGTTTGCGCTTTGATGAGGACGGCCTGAAAAAGCCGGATTTTGTTTTAAACAAACCAGAATATGCGGCGGCGCAAATTCTTGTGACGGGCGCAAATTTTGGTTGCGGGTCTTCGCGCGAGCATGCGCCATGGGCATTATTGGATATGGGATTTCGCTGCATTATCGCGCCCAGCTTTGCCGATATTTTCTATAGCAATAGCCTGAAAAACGGTATCTTGCCTATTGAATTACCGCAGCAACAAATTGATCAATTAATGCAGCAAGCACAAAACAACCCCGCCGCGCCAATCACCGTTGATTTGGAAAAGCAAATTATCACGCGCGGTAATCAATTTAGCTTTGCGTTTGATATTGATCCGTTTCGCAAGGACTGCCTGTTAAATGGTCTGGATGATATCGCTCTTACCAGTCAAAAGAGCGCCGCCATTGCCGCCTATGAAACCAAAAAGAAGGATGCTCAGCCATGGGTTTAAACGCTTTTATTGCTTTGTTTAAAAAGAAAAAACCTCACAAAACATGCGAAGGAAAAATCGCCCTGACGCTGGCCGCGCATGATATTAACGTGGTGATTGATGTCGGCGCAAATATTGGACAGACATACGAAAATCTGCGCCGCGGCGGATTTCGCGGCACAGTCATTTCGGTTGAGCCCTTACCCTCGCTGCAAACATTGTTGCAGACAAAATCAAACGCCGACCCTTATTGGCATGTTTTGAAGCCACTGGCGTTAGGCGATCATGACGGCGAGTGTGAAATCCATGTTTCACAATCCAGCGATATGAGCAGCGTCCTGAAAGCCACACCGGATTTATTGCAAACATTACCCAAAACAAAAATTGACCATGATGAAACTGTACCGATGAAAACACTCGATACGCTTTATGGCGAGCTTGAGGAGCAATATAAGCTGGCGGGTAAAAACGTGTTTATCAAGATGGACACGCAGGGCTCGGAGATGATGATCCTGCAAAATGCCAAGAAAACGCTGAAGAAAATCATAGGGCTGCAAGTCGAGATGTCATTATTCGAGCTATATGAAGGCGAGGTTTTATATGACGAGATTATCGCCTTTTTGAAGAAAAATAAATTTAACGCCCATATGATGATCGAAACAAATTTCTCCCGTAAATTAAACCGCCAGTTGCAAGTCGATGGCGTGTTTTACAAGGATCAAAAATGAGCATTTATAATTTAATGGTGCTGCCCGGTGACGGCATCGGTCCAGAAATCATGGCCGAGGTACAAAAGCTGATTGGCTGGGTCAATGCCAATAGTGATATTACAATCAACGTAAATGAAGGGCTGATTGGGGGCAGCGCGATTGATGCGCATGGCGTGCCCTTGAGCGATGATACGCTGCAAGCCTGCCGCGATAGCGATGCCATGATGCTGGGCGCGGTTGGTGGGCCAAAATGGGCGGATTTGGAATATAATCTGCGCCCCGAGGCAGGGCTTTTGAAGCTGCGTAAGGAGCTGGATTTATTTGCAAATCTGCGCCCTGCCCTTGTATTTGACGCGCTGATTGATGCCTCAGCGTTAAAGCCCGAAATCGTCAGGGGGCTTGATATTCTTATCGTGCGCGAACTGACGGGCGGTGTTTATTTCGGGGAGCCACGCGGCATTGAGGATTTAGGTAATGGCCAGCGGCGTGGCTTTAATACGCAAAGCTACACAACCGCTCAAATCGAGCGCGTGGGGCGCGTTGCCTTTGAGCTTGCCCGCAAGCGCAATAACCATGTGACGTCGTGCGAAAAGGCCAATGTAATGGAAAGCGGAAAATTATGGCGCGAGGATATGAGCGCGCTACATGCTTCCGATTATTGCGATGTCCAGCTTGATCATATGTATGCCGATAATTGTGCCATGCAGCTACTGCGTAATCCATCGCAGTTTGATGTGATTGTGACCGATAATTTATTCGGCGATATCTTATCGGACGAGGCGGCGATGCTGACCGGCTCGCTGGGTATGCTGCCCTCTGCGTCTTTGGGCACAAAGGATGCGCCGGGCATGTATGAGCCCGCCCATGGCTCCGCGCCCGATATTGCCGGACAAGGCATTGCAAACCCGCTGGCGACAATTCTAAGCTTTGCGATGTGCCTGCGTTATTCCCTTGAGCAAAGCGCACTGGCCGATCGTATAGAAACAGCCGTGCAGAAAACTTTGGATGAGGGCATAAGAACGCCCGATATTATGAGCCAAGGCATGCGCAAAGCCTCCACCGGCGAGATGGGCGACGCGGTCATAGCCGCGCTTTAAACAACATTATCCCGCACATATAAAAAGCCCGGCGCGAACCGGGCTTTTAAAAATCTATAAGATTATTCTTAGCCTTGAATACGAATAGCCAAAGAACAGGCAACACCATCGAGCGCTTCGGTATAAACGCCACCGACCGCCCCAGTATTAGCACAAGCAGCACCGGTATTACCAACACCCCCAATTGCTCTTACACTTCCTGAATTGGGCCCGCCATCATCCATTTTTTGATCAAGGCGAAACGCCAATGAGGATCTTAAAAGAGCATCTACGGCCGTAGCAGCTGAATCAGGAATAGCACGCAAAACAAGATAATGCCCGGAACGAGGGTTTTGTGCCGCACCAGCTGTTTGGTCAGCAATGCTACCATTACGTAAAAACCCGGCAACGAATCCGCCGCCAATATCTGCGGCTGGCAGAGCCTCGCCCCACTCCACAGTAGCTGTACCATTCACACCGGAAATAAGATCAGCCGCATTCATGTGCGCCCAAAATGCCAATGCCTCGCCACCTTGCGCTGCAGCGTTTGGGGTGGATCCAAGCCGCGAGTTACCATTACCATTAATACATGGAGCAGCATTACAGTTAGGCAATCTACCATTAGCTCCGGACGCAGTTGGCATATCGCCGGGAAGAGAGCTATATTGATCACGGAATGTCGAAACGGCCGCATCGATCCCTTTAAGCTGCGCAACAGTCGATGTTACCTGCGCGTTAGCAATCAACTCTTGCCCTTTTAATACGCCGCCGATCAACAGACCGATAATGATCATCACAATGGCAAGCTCAACAAGCGTAAAACCCTTTTCACTGCTACGTCGCGTTGTTTTATTATGTTTCATAATTTTCTCCCTTTGGATGAAACGAATATATATATAAATTCTGTGTGAATCATACGCTGATCATAATAAAATGACAAGCCCCACATTACCCTTTACCCCCTTACGTAACAGATCATTACGGGATATTATCACATAATTCATTGATACGTGCCTGCGCAGGTTCCAATATGCGCGTACAGATATATTCGCGCATAAAATTCACTTCATTAGGGTGCATCGTGGAGGCTTGCTCACGCAAAATTTCCAGCATCAGCCCATAGGCTTCTTGCTTATTTCCCATCGTGTTTTGGATAAATATATGCATTTGCGACGCCCATTGCGGCAAATCCATATCATAGCGCGCCTCCAAAGCGGATAGGCGCTGCGCATAATGAAGGGCGAGATCTAAATCCTGCATCTCGAAGCGCGCCAGATACGCCGCATGCGCGAGCCAGCGCCATTTTTCGCCTTGCGGACGCTCTCCGGCATGAGCCAAGTAAAGTGTCAAAGGCTCTAACTTTTGCGTGTCGGACACCGCGCCGAAATAATAAGCCGCTAAATAGGGGATGAAATTGGAGCGCGGGTCAAGACGGTCCATCAAGAACAGCCATTGGGTCAAACGCTCATAATTATATTGCGCGAATGAATGAGAGCGTCCGCCACTATCGCCCAAATTTTGTATCATAATGGCATTGGCGCGATAGGCGAGCTGCGCATCACCTAGTGCAGAAGCTTCTTGAAAAGAGGCCTTCGGCACGGGGGGAACATTCATCCATTGCGCTTGAAACGATCTGCCATAAAGCCAAAAGAAAATATTGAGCGATAGCGCCATTAGCAGGACAATACCGGTGATACGAAGCTGGCGCGTTTGCATGGGCTAGAACCTGCGGCGCAGTAAATCAAATAGAGCCGCGCTCAGCACAAGCGCCGTAAAGACCGCGCCCTGCCCCGCAATAAACGCCCAGCCTACCGCAGAGCCTTCGGCGCCATAAATAAGCCATGAAGTTTGCCCCATAAGATCGAGCCGCGGAATAACCAGCGATATAAGCTGCATTATATATTCTAGCCCCTGCATCATAGGCCCCGCAGCAAGTTGCGCATCGATAATGCCCAGTATTTGCCCCATCATGCGCGCCAATACGTATAAGCCGAATGCGATAAGGGCCGCGCCCACCGCGCTGCGCAGAACGAGCGCGAAAAATAATGCGACATTAACCATGATAATATTTTCTACCGCGAGGCTCAACGCCCATAAAATATGCCCCGTGCCGACCATATGCAAAGACAGCCCATAGACAATCAAAGCACATAAACCCGCCAGTAAAATGGCCAGCAGAGAGAATGCAGCGCTATGCGCGAGAATGCAGCTAACGCGGCCAACGGGTTTAGAGAGAATAAATTCAATGTCTTTGCTCTCGAATGCGCGGCGCACATGGAACACAACAAATAAAACGAGCGCGATGATGCCCGCCAAACGAAGCGAGCCCGCGGCAAAGACAACGGCAAACTGGTCTTTTTCCAGCGCCGCCGCCGAACCCAGAAATATAGATAGCGACGCCGCAACGATCATTGTCACAAAGGCCGCCAATACCAGCCTGTCGCGAATAGCCGCCTTTAATACGTAACGCATTAATGTTGTAAACATAGTGCGCGCCTGTCTATCTGTAGAAGTTTAAAGTTTAAATGGACGTCTATCTTGCGCAAAAGCGCGGTAAAGATCACGATCAGCATTGCTCACCGTATTATCACCCTCGACAATGGTTGCCTTTAACAAGATAACCAATTCAGTCTTCACAATGGAATCGCCCTGATTGCGAAATAAAGAGCCGACGATCGGCATTTCACCCAAAAGAGGTATAGATTCCTGATCGCTTGAAACCCTGTCTTGCAACAAGCCGCCCATAACAACAGGCTGGCCTGATTTCACCTGAATAATTGAATCAATTTCTTGCACGTTAAGCTCGGGGATCTCGGATCTAACCGTTGGGTCCGTCAAAGCCACAGCCGGGTCTTGAATCTCGCGAACGACGCGGGTGATTGTCGGGCGTACAGACATAGAAATTGTCTTGGTGGTCAGATTAATGGATGGTTGCACATTCACCAAAATACCTTCGGGGACATTACGGATTTCGCTTTCCACTGTTCGCGAGGTACCAAAATCAGTTGTTTCGGTCTCAACGTCCAATTCAAAGAACACGCGGTTTGTCGCTACATTCAAAACAGCGGATTGATTATTCAAAACCGTTAAGCGCGGACTTGCAAGCGCGCGGACATTACCGAAGCTGGAAATGGCCTGCACGAGCGCCTCAATATCATTACCTAAAAAGCCAATCACAAAGTTATTGTCGGTAGCAGGATTAAGCGCAGGACGCGTTGCAATTTGAGGAGCCGCTGTTGCTGTAGTTCCCAATAATGTGTTGGTCGCCAATGAGCCCGCTGCGGAGCCAAACTCAAGCACCGCTTCGCCGCCTGCAATTTGCAAGGCTCGCCAGTCAATGCCTGAAGAAAATCTATCTTGCAGGCTGACCTCAAGTATTTTTGCCTCGATCAAAACCTGCGCGGTCATTGATCGGCGAAGTTCTGTAAGATAGTCAAAAATTTCCTGATGGCCTTTATCGGACGCATAGACATTGACAAGCCCCGCCTGACGATTAACCGAAAATGTTGCCGCGCCCACAGCCGCTGCAGCGCCCAAATTACCTGCCCCCGAACCTAAATTGTCCCCATCGACCGGCAGTGATGCAATATCCAGTACTGCATCATCACTACCGGCGACATCAGGCCCCGCACTCATTGCGGTGATGCTCGGATCGCTGCTTGTCAGCAAAGTCGCGCGCGCACCACCCAAAATCTGGGCCAGGTTCGTCTCAAGCTCACCCCAAAAATCGGATTCACTCTCGCTTTTCGCCTCAAAGCCCGAGCCTGTATCGGCGCCATCACCAGAGACAACCGCAACACTGTTACGCACAGAACTGGTGTTGCTGCGGATATAATTCAGGTAATCAACTTTATAGGTTTTGATATAGGGAGCATCAACTTCAACGCGCAATGTGTCGCCATCAAACTTGTAGCGCAGACCGGAAACCCGCGCGATGCGTTCAATCACAACATCAAACGGCTTATCGCGCGCCGTAAAGATTATAGAGCCGCGAATATTGGGGTCCAATTCAATATCGTAATCGGCCTGCTTGGCCAGTTCAAACAGAACATCACGCAAAGGAATACTCTGGTTTACCGAAATCGACACTAATGGCATGGCCTTGGCCGTGCTGTTTACTTGCGAAACATATGATTGAAGATCGGGAATGCTGGACGGGCTTGCAAAATCGCCAACCTCTTCCTCAATATCGCGCGCGGAAAGCAAATCACGATAATCCTGCACCTCGAGATTAGCATCGCGGTCCGCTTTGCTGTAGTTATCTGCCGCCTCACAAGCGGTTAAGAGCAAAAGGGAAGCCGTTAAAATAAATAAAGCCGATAGGAAAGAAGGTTTTTGGTAAGCGCCAAACATGAAAAAATCCCCGAAATGGATGTGTCTTGAATGAATATTCGTAAGGGGCGCGAAGACAAATCACGCAAAATAATTAGACCATAAGTGCGGATTCGCGGCAAGCCTTTATGCCACCGCTCGCCACCATGTGCATAAGTTTAATATCGGCGGTTATTTCGCGCGTTATTCAGTAAGGGAGATAACCGACGTATCCAGCCCCGAAAGCGCGTTACCGCCTGTATTTCTCTCTGTAACATTCATCTTGGCTGTTTGCAGTTTTACCTTCATATCGGACGCTTTATCCGACTGGCTAATCGCGGTTTCTTCACTGATAAAGCCTTCCGCATAAAGGGACAGCAAAGATTGATCAAAGCTACACATACCTGATTTTGTGTTTTGCTCCATCACATCTTTAACTTTGTTAATCTCGCCTTTAAGGATCAAATCGCGCATCAAACCTTCATTGAGCATCACCTCGATGGCGGGAACCAACCCACCCTTTAAGCTCGGTAATAATCGCTGCGAGACCACAGCCTTTAGATTCGTAGAAAGATTGAGGCGCACCTGATTGTGAAACTCTTCGGGGAATAAATTGATAATGCGCTCAATGGCCTGATACGCATTATTCGTATGCAATGTCGCCAGACATAAATGCCCCGTCTCGGCAATGGTCAGTGCTTGCTCCATAACCTCGCGGTCACGTATTTCACCCACCAGCAAAACATCAGGGCGCTGGCGCAGGGCATTTTTCATTGCGCTACCGAATGTTTTCGTATCAACGCCGACCTCGCGCTGGGTAATAATACATTTCTTATGCTGGTGATAATATTCAATCGGGTCTTCGATTGTGACGATATGTCCGTCTTCGGTTTCATTACGGTAATCCAGCATAGAAGCCAGCGTGGTTGATTTCCCCGAACCCGTCATACCGGTTAGCAAGACAAGCCCGCGCTTTTCAAGGGCTAAACGCTCTAAAATTTTAGGCAGGCGCAATTCTTCAAATGAAGGAATCTCGGTAACAATGCGGCGAATGACAAGACCCGGAACCTGCCGTTGCCGCAGCACATTCACACGAAAACGCCCCAAATCTTGCAGATCAAGCGCCGTGTTAAGTTCGAGCGCCGATTCATAATCGCGCTTTTGACGGCTCGTTAAGATAACGCCAAGCATTTCATGAATGTCGCTCGCGGTTATTGATGCCTCAGACACATTCTTAAGGCCGTTATTTGTACGGATAGTCGCGGGACGACCAACGGCAATGTAAAGATCACTCGCGCCATGCTCGTTCATCGCGCTCAAAAATTTAAATATGCGCTCTTCCGTACCCATTAGAAGGAATACCCCTCATCCTTTTTCTTATCCGCGTCAGGGCTAATTGAATCGCCGCTCTCACCCATTTGACCGCCCCCGACAGAAGCCGCAGCATAAGCGTCATCGCGGTTATCTTCTTCCTCGTCCGTAGAGGTAATAATGGCGCGGCGCGCCTCACTTTTATCAATAAGATTGCCTTCATATAAAGCTTCGATAGCATCTTCCATTGTCACCATGCCATAGCGCGAACCTGTCTGCATCATTGAGTAAAGCTGCGGTATCTGGTTTTCGCGGATAAGATTACCCACCGCATTTGTACCAACCAGAATTTCAAAGGCACCAATGCGCCCCGCGCCGTCTTTACGCTTTAGCAGCGATTGTGCGATTACGCCTTGAAGCGAGCTTGATAGCATGGCGCGCACCATTTCTTTATCACCAGCCGGAAATACGTCGATAATACGGTCAACCGTTTTCGATGCGGAATTTGCGTGCAGCGTACCAAAGACCAAATGCCCCGTTTCCGCAGCCGTTAAAGCCAAAGATATGGTTTCATAATCGCGCATCTCCCCCACCAGAATGACATCCGGATCTTCACGCAGCGCGCTTTTGAGGGCGGACTTGAAATTTTGCGTGTCCTCGCCAATCTCGCGGTGGCTAACCAGACTTTTTTTGGAGGTATGAAAAAATTCAACCGGATCTTCAATTGTCAAAATATGCTTGGCTTGATGAATATTAATATGGTTCAAAATCGCGGCCAACGTTGTTGACTTACCTGATCCGGTCGGCCCCGTAACCAAAACCATGCCTTTTTCCAAATTGGCAAAACGGCGGATAACCGGCGGCAACTCAAGCTCCTCCATTGTCGGCACAACCGAGGGGATCGTCCGGAACACTGCAGACGTGCCGAGCCGCGTCACAAAGCCATTCACACGAAACCGCGCCTTTTCACCCAGCGCAATCGCAAAATCGATATCGTTATTGCGCTCGAAATCGGCGCGCTGGTTTTCCGTCATCACGGAGTAAAGCATTGTACGAATATCATCGCCATTTAGCGGTTCGGCCTTAACACGCTTTAGGGAACCACTCACGCGGATAATGGGCGGCGAGCCCGCACTTAAGTGCAGATCGGATGCCTGATTTTGCATGGTGAATGCTAAAAGCTGTGTGAGATCCATTGATAAAACCCTTTAAAGAAACAAAACCCTAACTACCAGTGATAACGCGAATTTCTAAACAAAATGGTAACGGGCGAAAATAAATGCGACTTGCTTCTCTATTCTACCCTTTTTTATGATTAAAGAGAACCACCGATTAGGAACAGAATATAGGTCGAGATGATGAGCGCTGGACCAAAGGGAAAGATTTCTTCTTGTTTGAATGTACGCCAGATAAAGGCAAACAGCATGCCCGCCACACCGACAAAAATCATCATATAACCCAGCATCATAAGCCCGAGCCACAGCCCGGCAGCCACGAAATATTTTACATCACCAAATCCCAGCGCTTCCTTACGCAGCATCTTGGTGACAAGCACACCGACACCCCATAAAAGCGCGCCGTATATAACGCCGCCCACACCGTAATTAATCAATATATCTTCGGCCTTGTAAGGTGCCCCATAAACCAGCCAGCCAATATGCAATGCGCCCAGCGCACCCAGCGCGAAAATAAGAATATCAGGTAAAATCATATGGCGTATATCCGCCACTAGTAACGCAAGCAATAAGGGCACAGCCAGCATCATAAGCAGCGCCCCGCCATCAAGGCCATGAACAGCCAATATCCCAAGGCACATGGCAATACTGCCAAGCTCTACGGCAAGATAAGATTGCCCTATAGGCGCTGTGCAATGCGCGCATTTGCCCTTATGCATGAGCCACGACAACACAGGAATTAAATCGGAAAACCCAAGCTGCGCGCCGCATGACGGGCAAAATGAGCGTTTCCCCGCCCCTATTTGTGCCAGCCAGCTATCCTCAGCAACGCTGCGGTGGGCAAGCATACTCGCAAAGCTGCCGAAAACCGCGCCCAAAAACACTGTGATTACAATATCGAAGTAAGGAATGGAGAGTAGCGCGCCCATCAAAATCACTAATTACGCAGCGCGGAAAGCCGTTCATAAATGGAATCGCGCGGAATAGAGCGCCCGCCGCCATAAACTGAATCAATCTCGAGTGCCTGCTCGTAATAAGACATGGCCTCGTTATGATATCCTGCGCGGTCGGAGATAACCGCCATGTTAAATATATGCCCCGCATTGCCCGGCTGCATACTTGCCGCCATACCCAAAGACACCATTGCGTCCTCGTAACTGCCAAGGCGCGCCTGAGCAATCGCCATCTGGGATATAATTCCGACATTGTCAGGCTGCTCGTCACGCAAAAGCGCCAAACGGCGCAGCGCAACCGATGGGTATTTCTCGCTCATCAGGCCCAGCATATTAATCTGCGCTTCGATATTGCCTTCATCGACATCGAATAATTCTTCATAACCCAAAATAGCTTCGTCAAAACGCCCCAGCTTTTGCAGCGCCATCGCGCGGCCCGACAGCACATTTGGTTCGCGCGGGTTAAGCTTGTATAGCTCATCATAAAGCTCAAGCGCCGCGCCGTAACGCCCCAGCTCAACCGCGCGGCTTGCGGCAACAATCTTGGCTTTTTGCGTGTCGGCCTTGGTTGATCTTTTTACAATCACAACCTTTGAGGGCTTTATATTTGTCGGCACCTCGTTATTCATAAATTCGTCTTCGAAATTCTTTTCGGCAACAGGGATTTCATCGGAGTCAAAAAACGTATCGGATACAGATGTCCCTCCTGCATTTTTCTTATCAATCGATTGAATGGGCTTCATGGGCGCGAGCGCATCTTGCGAAGGCATATCGGCCGGTATCATATCGGCGGGATCTTCTCTGGTAATCGTCATATCACCATTAAAATCGCGGCTCATGTCACGCGGCATATTGGTTGGCAATAAATCCTGTATCTGCGCTTCGCCTTCATCCCCGAAAATAATATCCGGACCGGAATCGCTATCATCCAAAGGCTCTGGCGCGACAAGCGGCGTAGAATCAACCGATGGAACGCCAGCACTTGACGGCTCCCGTAAAGGCTGTGATTCAGCAAAAGGATCGGGCGCGGGCGGCGGCTCTTGCGCGGCCTCCAGCCCTTCAAGGAAAATATCTTCGGGTATATCTAAATTTTGTGCACTGGCCGGGAGCGACGACAAAGCAAGAATGGCAGCGAGGCCCAAAGCTGTGAATTTAAAATACCGCATAATCATGATGGCCTTTTGGCGTAAGCGTGATGGCGTGGGAATC
>Ga0136600_1000751_pt1 | contig 16725 bp, 18 predicted proteins | sample AntRauMFilla2698_FD_104634 | JGI IMG/M metagenome (GOLD analysis project Ga0136600, IMG submission 104634) | Saline lake microbial communities from Rauer Islands, Antarctica - Metagenome Filla 2 #698 | ecosystem: Environmental > Aquatic > Non-marine Saline and Alkaline > Saline | place...
ATTCATGGTTCATTGAATTATAAGACGCCATTAGAGTTTAAAAAAGAATGGACAGAAGAGAACAAAAAAGAGAATAGTAAATTACGAGCTTAAGTTCTCCACATTAAAGGGTCTAGGCCGAGTTTTCTAATGCTCTGCTTGTTAATTCTAGCCTCATGTGGACAAGAAGGTTTCGGCCCTAGCTTTATCGGGGGTAATGACTCTCAAACCAGCTGCCTAACAACTGAAATGATTTACAACTGGCAAATTTTGAGAGGGGATCAAACCATCATCTCGAAGGGAACACTCTAGTTGTTTTACTTTCAACGTTTCCTCCCCTTTTTACTTCTATTTTTTAGTCTCAACTTAGATGCGAGAGTCATTCGAGACTTTCGTTACCCTTCGGATACTAGAGGTTGGTCTTGGTTGCCGAAGCTCTACTTTGAACTAGGTCTAGAGTCAAAAATAGGCAGAATGAAATCAAACGATCAAACCAATATACCAAAAGCAAATCTTCTTGGAACTGGAGCAAGTTCTCACATTGGTTGGGCTCCTTCAATCTTTAACTTTGGCTTGGGTGTTGATTACTTCAATTGGAGTCAAGTTACTGATGTCGCTAAGATTGGTAATCTTAATCTTGGGGGAACTCAGCTTGGATATTTTTTAAATGGAGGATTTCATATTGGTTCATATACAGTTCTTGGGAAGTATTTCCTTCATTCAGTCTATACATTTGAGAATCAAAGCCGTGCTGGGAACCAACTTTCTTTAGAAGGGATTGATACTTCTTTCAGCTTTGAGTTGCTCTACCATATTTCTCACTCCATATTCTGGGGGGCTAGCTATGGAAATATCACATACGACAATTATAAAGAAGCTTCAATAGGTGGGGATCTAACTCAGCAGCAAAAAACGTCTCTGACTTCTATTGGACTTAAACTTGGTTTGATTTTTTAAGAAATGAATCAAAACTGAATGAGACGGATAAGACAAATGAAGTTTTACTTCTTTCTATTTTTTCCAAAAAAAGCCTAACCTATCTATCGATAAGGGGCTGTTATTATGTAATGAAATTTAGATCTGGCGCCACACAATTAGCACAAATTGGCGTAAAAATACCCTGTGGACGGTGAAATAATGCGATCACTTTACTTAGTGATGAGAGTCGAAGAGCGCCGGGGGTAAGATGAGAATGGACTCAATCTAGCAGCGAACATGTGAACGGCCACTCAGTTTAAACGAAGCCCAGAAGAACTGAGCCGAACGCCACAAATGACGAGATAAGCACGTTACCATAGCAGAAATACCAAAGAGAGGCCCGTCAGCACAAGTTGCAAGGCTACAATAATCTTTCTGCGTTTTCTAATGAATTATATTTCTGGCTAAGTATCTATGTTTATTTAGGAAAGGAGTAAATATCCCCAGAAAGTCTACACATGGGCCCGATCTGCACACACTTATGGCCATACAGGTTTTGAAACCGGGTTCACAACCTGTAAGGAGGGTCACAAATAGTAGTGGGTAGATTCTCTTTATTGGCATAATGTTTTATAGTCCTCTATCTTGTCTTTTTCCAGAACTTGGCTTGGTAAAAGCTTAATAAGCCCATTCAAACTCATTCCAAAATTCCTTAAAAAAAATTAACCAAAAATCACATCATTACCCCCTATGATAGAGATTATAACTGGTAGGAAAGGGACTTTATTTGTCTTATCCGCGAGGGGGGCTGCCTTGATAATTAAACTAATTTCATTATTTTTTCTCTTAACTTCTGTAAGTTAAAGCGACTGGATTTTTATCTCAAAGAGAAAAAGTTGACAACTAAGGATATTATTAAGCAAGGGGACGGTACTATAAATGGGTTGCTTATATTAGGGGGAGGCCCGGCTGACGACCTAAAAGAATATGCTAAAAAGGGCAAGCCTCTCGTCACTCAACCTAATGGCTTTGAAGGATTGGGTAGTGCATCGGCTTTTAAAGACGAATCCCTTGGAGAATATTCTATGGAATTTGGCATTTATAAGAAAAAGCGAATGCCCTTTGATAGGCCGGAAGATTTTCATCGCTACTTTATGACTCTACGTACAACTAGGAGATACATGAACGAGTTTAGTAATAGATCTCTCAAAATTTTTAAGTCTCTTCATGTTAACGACCTTAGAGAAGACCTGAAGTACAGCTTGAAAAAGGAATATGATACTCACTCTCGCACTAATATTGATGTCGTAACAACTAAAGACTATGTGTACTTTATTGCAGGGATGTACAATGAACCATATGGTGTTATCGAAAGCACTTATATGTATTACGTTATAGTAAATGAAGAAGAAGTGCTCCCTGTTCATGACCGAGTCTTTAATCAGAGATTCTTAATGGATAAAAAAGTGCTTGATCTTTTCTATGAAAAAAATAAAGGGGAGATTTTAACTTGGGATGTTGAAGACTTGGATGATCGAAAGATTCGTGTAAATTATAGTAAGGGCGTCCGTGAATACCGAAAACTTGAAGATAAGCATTTAAATAAACAATGAAAGCTTCCTTGCCCTGGTCGTTTTGAAGACTTACCAGCAATTGGTACAAGAGAAGCTGTCTAGTTTTCAAGTACCCTCCTTTACCTTCATTTGAGGAGGTATAGATCAGCCTACCCCTTTTCTTGTCTCTATACCTTCTGCCTCGATCTCTTCATTTTGATAAAAGAACCTGATTTGTCCACTTCGGTACAATCGAAGCTCAATGACTTGCCCATAAAGAGTTGTTAGCTGTGGATGCTTTACGACATATCGGGCATTTTTATAGCTAATGACTTCGCCATTGCTCACGATTCTTGTTTTCACGATACACATCAGAGAATCAATATCTAAGGTTGAAGATAGGTGCTCCCAAGCTCCCTTGGGATTCGCTACAGCATGAACAAATTGCTTGTTAAAGTTTCTAACAAAGGTTTTTAGGTATTCATTAGCGTCATCTATTGTCTTAACGCCCCTAAGTCTCAATTCACTCACAAGGCGGCTTTGAAGAGTTCTAAACAGCCTTTCTACTCGCCCCTTCGCCTGAGGGGTATTTGCCTGAATGCAAATAATTCCAATTTGAGTCAGGGCGCGCTGAAGATTTGTAAAACCCTCGCGTTCATAGCGCTTTCTGCGAGGATAAGATTTTCTTCTTTTCTTAGGTTGTGGGGCATAGATTTTCTCAGTGGAGAGAATATTCCGTATAGTGGTGTAAGAGGGCACGCGCTTGAAGTTTTCAATCTCATAGAGTTTTTCTCGAAAATGGGCGAGGTTAAAACCAAGATATTTAGTCCTATAAAGTTTAATGATTCTTCTACGAGTAAAGTCGTCAATCTTGTTTTTAGGGGTATTTCCGATATTTCTATGAAAGAGAGACTCTAGGCCATATTGCTTAAAGTCTTTCACAAGCCTTCTAAAGTGCCTCTCAGTCACTTGTAGGCCATTAGCACCTTCAGAAGAAGAAATACTTCCATCAATGTAGGTTCTAATAATATCGAGTCTAATCTGCTGTTCAGCCTTAATGTTTCTCATAAGTCCTCTCCAAGGTTTAGTTAACCTTTTTATGGTCTTAAGTCTTAGGACATTTTGCCTTGTTCATAGACGCATGACATTTTTGCCTGTTACCCACACAAATGAAGCTAAGTTGTTAGTAGTTGGTATCAGCACAAAGCTGGTCTTGTTCAAACCAAGGCATACATTGAAGGACACCACCAGAGTGAGTGACGCCAGAAGTTTTTATCTTTGGGCAGAGAGATTTATAGGAGGTGTTAAAGGTGGCCATATTGTGGTCAGTAACAAATCCATAGCAATTCTCATTTAAGAATTCTCTACCAAGGTTTCTTTCAAGATCATTGGCAACGGTTTGACCGCCATAGAAGTTATCAAGAAGCCAAATACTGGTAAGGTTCTCCCAATAGGATAGGCTTGCTGGTAGGAGTGTCTTTCTTAATCCTTGATAGCCTCCAGAGTGGGAGGCAAAAATGAGGTATTTAGCATTGGCCTTTTCTAAAATGAGGTCCATTTCCTCCATACTTAGAGCAATGTGAGAAGAACCTGTAGCAAAGATACTGCTGGTTAAGTTGGCGTTACCAATAATCATATCTCCTCTTGTAAGGATATCTCTTGCTGACTTAGTTAGGTATGAATTATCAATTCGTTTTCTAAGCCCTTGATACCGGCTCATATCATTAGGGGATACCCAACCACGAAAGAAAATAACAACGGTATTGGACTCTCTTTTCAAAAGACAGCCTTTATTGAGAAAGCTGCAATCAATATTGCTCTCAGAGATTGCTAAGATGGTATTGGCACAGATGATGAAAATGAGGGTAAATATATTTTTCAATTTATTAATTTCCACAACTAAAATTAATAGCCGTTTGGGTGAGTTTTAAAAGCTCTTGGTACTTTCCTTTGGTGAAGGAATTGGTGGCACGCCTGTCGCTGCCTTGAAATGAAATAAAGCCCTCGGCATCACTTCTAAAAACAGAGACTTTTACATCAGGCCCTGTCATATCAGTTTCGGAGTTTATATCTATTATGACTGCTTTAGGATTCAATTCAATATCATTTTGAATTGTCGAATAAATTAAAAAGTTAGATTCATGAATGCTTATTCCTTGAAATTGAGACTGAAGGCGAGAGCTTACTTCTTTTATTACATTTGCCTCAATTAAGGAGGTTTCCCCCTTTGTATTTAAATAGACGGTTTCACAAGTTAAGCCATTAAGGGGTAAGAGAAGGGTAAAAATGGTTAAAGTGAGAATATTTCTGATGCTCAATGGGCGCTCCTCTTATCATCGTAGATTCAGTGTAGATGCTATTGATAATTCTACTTCAGAGAGGAAGCAAAAGGTGTTGTGTGGTAAATTCTATTCGTGGTGTAAAGAAAATGGACAATTTAAAATCAATCTTCATCGTTTAGTTTTTAGTAGGATCGGAATATTGTTTCTTGGACTTAAGTGGCAAGAATTAGGCTAAAAAAGCCGCATAAATTGCTGTTTTTGTGAATAGTGAATCTAAGGGGAGAGTTTATTGATTTTTAGTCCAATACGTCCAGAGTCATTACCTATAAAAATCAATTGATCTTCAATGGTACAACTGAGATCCATTGTTCTTTGGACAAATTTATCGATGGGGCCGTTATCTTCTAAGCATATTTGATAGACCTCAACTTTCTCTTCTGGAATCTTGTCGCTTATTTTATTAAACCAGGTTATGGAAGTATTAGGATGAGTAGTGAAGACTGATACTTTCTCAGATTTACCTGCGGCTTGTTTGATTCGCTTTTCATCTGGTTGGCCTAGCTCTATCCAATGGGTAATATGGCCCGATAAATCTTTCAACCAAATCTCTGGTTCTTCTTTCGTGCTTAATCCTTTTGTAAAGGCCAGCTCTGGGTGGGCACAATAACAAAAGGCAATGAGACGATTCATCATACGCTCCTCACTTTCAGAAGGGTGTTTCGCAATGGTAAGACTAAAGTCGTGATAGAAGTGAGTATTGAAGTTCGATAATGTTAAATTAACTTTATAAATAGATGCGCCAATGGCCATGATTTAGGACCCCGTATATCCCCTGTAGATCATGTACCAAACCCATAGGGATAGTATTAGGGCCGCGCTTTTAAGAAGGACTTTCTTCTTATTAATCTTCATGTCATGATTATAACCAATAAAAATTAGCCAAGTTAGTAAAAATTTACTTATACTAGAACTTTAACTCTTAAAAGGAATGCATTATGGCCGAGCAAAAAGGTTTGAAAAAGCCAGTTGAACTACAATCAGAACTAGCAGCCATGCTAGGAGCAACGGAATTGCCAAGAACTGAGATCACAAAAAAGTTGTGGGATTACATCAAAAAGAATGGCCTCCAAACAAAGAAACCAAATGGAAAACCAGAAAATGCTGGAAAGTATATTGTGGCCGATTCGACTCTTTTAGCGATCTTTAAAAAGACAAAGTCTACAAGTAAGTCAGGAAAATTAACTGATCTTACTAAATTAAAAGAGGGTGAAACTATCGACATGATGCAAATGGCAGCTGTCGTCGGCGCAAATATAAAAAAATAAAACAAATAAGTGCCACTTTTTAGTTGAGGTAGACTGGAGAGTGGTACATTTTTTGGCATATCTTGTTAATGGCTTTTTCAAATATTAGCTTTATTTCAGCCAGACGTTTTTCTGATAAAGCTTCAAAGCGAAGAGTAAGTGCGGGTTGAGTATTAGAGGCTCTTACTAAGCCCCAACCATCTTTAAAATCGATTCGGATACCATCAATTTCCGTAAAAATAAATTCCTCTAAACTCGTATCTTTTTTAAATAACTCTTTCACTTGATTCACTAGCTTAAATTTAATTTGGTCTTCAAACTTAATACGGATTTCAGGAGTGGAAAATGATAAGGGTAAGTCTTTAAGAAGCTGTGATAATGTTTCTGGTGAGTCAGAGGTGACTTCTAGTAAGCGAAGGGTGGCATAGATCGCGTCATCAAACCCGAAATATCTATCAGCAAAACAAAAATGACCTGATAAGCCACCGGCCAGTAAGGCCCCTGTCTCCCTAATCTTTGCTTTTAAGTGGGAATGGCCAACTTTCCACATTAGGGGAACTCCCCCCTTCTTTTTTATTTCACTGAATAAGCGTGAACTTGCTTTAACTTCTGAGATTACTATTGAATTTGGCTGAACCTTAAGTAAAGCTTGAGAGAAAATAAACATCAAATCATCACCAGGAATTAATTGGCCGTCACCATTGATTACACCCAAGCGGTCGGCATCTCCATCGTAGGCAAGGCCAAAATTTGCAGAATGCTTTTTTACCGCCTTTTTTAAATCAACTAAATTCCTCTCATCTGTTGGGTCAGGCAAGTGATTCGGAAAAGTTCCATCGAGATCGCAGTAAAGCTCTATGACTTCAATTTCTAGAGAGCGCAAAATTTCTGTAATAACAATGCTTGCCATTCCATTGCCACAATCAACAACAACTTTCTTTGTTTTAACATCTTTTTTAATTGCCTGAAATTGGTTGATTATGAACTTTTGATATATGGGAATAATCGCGAAGTCAGAAAGGGAGCCTTTTTTTGTGGCAGGGCCCGCGCCATTTTCAATTAATGTTCGTAATTCTATTATTTGCTTTCCATAAATCGTATCTTTACCAACACAAACCTTAAACCCATTATAGTCTGGTGGGTTGTGGGAAGCGGTGACCATTATAGCGCCATCAAGGTCGAGATTGTATAAGCTAAAATAAAGGAGTGGAGTAGGGCAGAGTCCAAGTCTTATGACATCGAGCCCTCCCGCAAGCAAGCCATCGATTAGAGCCTCTTCATAGCTATCACTACTTAATCGACAGTCTTTTCCAACTGCAATAGTTAAGTTTTTTCGATTGGCCGCTGGATTCTTACCGGTGATGAGTTTGGCGTAAGCTAAACCTAAAGACTCTGCAAAGGTATTTGATAAGTCTAAAAAAGAGATTCCACGAATATCATATTCACGAAACACTAAAGGATTAATTGGTAGTTTCACAAGTCCTTTTGCAGTCTTTTGGATAAAAATAGGTACTTGCTACTTTATATTTGAATGGGCACTAAATCATAATGATAGAGCTTGGTGTAGACGGTGACTTCTGTCAGATATCACCGTAAAGTATCGAAGGCTTTGCTTTTAATGATAACATCAGCAATCTCATCACCTAGAATTTTTCCTGCTACCACATCTGTTGGATAATGAACTCCACCAATAATCCGGTTCTCAGAAATTTCATTTGATCTTTTCATAAATAGTGCTGCTCTTTCTGGATAGATCTCTGATAAAGAGCGCGCTAATGCACGCCCTAGTGCTGTATGGCCACTTGGATAGGAGAAAGAAGTCTCCTTAGGGATGCATGGTTCGAGTTCCGGGTGACTGTCATAGGGGCGAGGCCGTTCGTAGAGGTTTTTCGCCTTCAGGATATTAAAACCTGCTTCTGCATAGAGAAAGGCCAATCTTATCTTAAGTCTTCTTGCTTCTCTCTTACTTAGTGGGCCGTCATTGTTTACAAAGAGACTCTCAAGGCTGACGCTATCTTGATTGGCAGCATATTCACACTCTTCTTTGGTACGATTATTTTGGTATTCTAGAAGTACATCAAGATCACTTTGACCTGAAATTGTTCCCAAAACAGGGTAGTCTCCAAGAAGTGATTTTATCTCTTCTTTAGAGAGAAAATCGATACCTGGATCAATATCAGTTGCCTGAGCAGCAGAAAATAATAAACTCAAGAAAGTGATTATAACAAGATGCTTCATGAAGTTCTCCATATGCATTAAATTTTTATCTTAAACCCATTAACGCTATCCTAAAGTTAACCGATTTTCCAAGGGTTTTATTTTAAGGTACAAAGGGAAGTCAGTTAATATTGGCCGCTAAAGGGGTATGCCTTGGAAGAAAAGAAAAAGAGACGGACTTTTGACCTGCAAATGATGAAAGACCACGCTTCTAAACTTGGTGGCCAGTGTATCTCGGAGAAGTATGTGAATTCTACTTTTCGCCTAGTCTTTGCTTGTAAGAACGGCCACCGTTTTCGCGCCACTCCTCTGGAGATAATGGGGAAGAAAAATGGCGGTGGTAAGTGGTGCCCAGAGTGTCGCGGATAAAATAAGTAATTATCCTAAAGCATAACAATTCCTAAGCAAATCCTTGTCTCCATTGAATTTGAGGCATTGAAGGCCTCTTGTGAATACAATTTCTATAAATTTATTGGTTACACGAATTAGTTCACTATCTTCTTTATTGATTTTTGCCATTGATTGCAAAGATTCTAAGAGTGTCAAAATAATTTCAATATAGCTGGCGCCATCTCTAGAAATTGGTCTGAAAAACTCATCTAAAGTCAATTCAATGACAAACAGCTTTGTGTATTTAATTTTTAATTCTCTCTTATCTCTTAGTGAGACCCACTCATGAAACACCTTTGTTGCTGATCTTAGGGCATCGATTGCAGTTCCAGGATCGTTAACTCCAGGTGAAAGTGCCAGGAGTTACCTTGATATATATTTCTGATTCTACTTTATTGGCCAATTGATTGAGCCTCTTAAAGTCTATACTTTGTAAGTATCCAACTTGGTTAGCAAATATAGTGGTTACTTCTTCAGGTATTTCTAAGAATAAATTACAATAGTGATTGGGACATTTTCCGTGTTTTTGAAATGCAGTCTGCGTGGATTTTTCTATCTTTGTGATTGTTTCGTGAACCCGGCCGAGCTTTGAGAGAGCTTCAATCCAGCGGATAATTGTCCAGACAATGGTAAAAATAAGCACGCATGTTAAGACGAATAAGATAAAGCGTCCACCACTACCATAGAGCTCTGTTGAGAGAGCAGCAATTGATACGGTACTAAAAATGAAGGCGCCTAAGAAAATAGAAATAGCATTTTCTGACCTTTGATTCTCAATAAGAATTCGCGCTGCCCTTGGTGTAACCCCTTGAGACGCTGAAGTATAGCCTGCCACCATTGTTGCTAAGGAAAAGGTAACAACGACTAACATATTGGAAGCAATAATCTGTAATATATTATCAACGGAGTTTGCGCCGAGAAGGTTGGTTAATTTTTCGGGTATAGCGTAACCCCATATTGAAGAAGTAAGAGCACTAAAAATTGCCACTAAAGCGGCAAAGGTAGCTCTGATGGAAAGTTTTTGAAATAATTTTTTAAACTTAAAAAAAAAGATCATTCTTAATTATTGTCTAATTGAGATGATATTTTTATGACTATCGACTATTTAAAATAGCATGAACACCCACTTTTCTTTGGTATTGGAATTTTAAAAGCTGTCTATGACTTTATAACGCTGATTTTTTTATCAGCGTAAGCAAAGATATCTTTTTCTAAGTTAGCAATCTTCTTAAGGTCAACTTTTATAGAATTTAGGAATTCTTCATTTTTTGATGAGTCCTGAATACTTTCCTTGAGCACTTTAAAGTTGACTGTATAGTTGAGCATGAGTTTATAGACTGGCTGGTGGGCCCTTTGGATATCTGAGTTGCCTGTCATACGAGAGATTTTCTTGAGTTCGCCACAATACTTTCCGAGATCGTTAAGTTCGAGAGTTAGGGCCGTACCGTAAATACGGTCTATAATATTTGAGAATTTTAGAAATTGCTCAGGTTGATGTATATTTTCGGTGAGTGCCTTGAGGACCTCTAAGATTTCTACGTTTAGGTTAGTAATTTCCTCAAGAAAAGTTTCAAGTAATTCATCGTCTCTATCCATTAATTCCTTCTTAGGGTAACAACCAGCTAGACGGATTGTACCAAATTTCAGAAATTTGGTCTAAGACCAAATCGTAGAAAATAATATGACCAAGAAAGTCTAGACAATAAAGTGGTTTGCTATTAAATTGATTTTGCAAGTGACTTGCAGGAGGATTTTGATGAAGTTTATAGCTATTACTATTTCTGGTCTATTTTTTACTACTATATTGGCAAACCGACCTGTTCTGAATACCCATAACTCCGATGACATCTATGTTTTTGGCCATCGTCAAAGTAGTGACCTCGTTGATTTTGTGGCCAGCGTGACAGAGCTTAGTGGGGAAGAACTACTTTTAAAAAGAGAGAACAGCCTTGGGGATACCTTATCTAAAGAAGTGGGTATTTCTAGCACGGGGTATGGGCCAAATTCCTCGCGGCCGGTGATTAGAGGTCTTGATGGGGATAGGGTCAAGATGCTCCAAAATGGCTTAGGTACTTTAGATGCTTCTACTCAAAGTGTTGATCACGCTCTTTCAATCGATACTTTGACGATTGATCAAATTGAGGTTGTTCGTGGGCCTATGAGTCTTCTCTATGGCTCATCCGCTGTTGGTGGAGTTGTTAATATTCTTACGGATAGAATTCACAGGGACTTTGAAAGTGGCTTTTATAGCAAATTTAATGTTGAAGGCCAAACGGCTCAGCCCGGATTAAGTCAATCACTCGTATTAAACTATGGTGTGAATAAGTGGATGTTTCACCTTGATGCTTCTGCAAGGAACCTTGGAGAGTTAAATGTTCCTGACTATGCAAGAACGTCTTCAGTGCGCTCTAGTGAAGCGCGTGCCAATGAAACCCCAGGCGAAGTCCTTAATAGTTTTAACAAACAAAAAAGTGGCGCCATTGGAGTTTCTAAAATTTTAGATAAAGGTTATGTGGGAATTTCCTATTCTAATCTCGACAATGTCTATGGAACAGTATCAGAAGCAGACGTCACTATTGATATGAAACAAAACCGCTTTGAGTTTCACTTTGATCATGCTCTTTCTCTAAAGACTTTTGATCGGATAAGAGTCAAGTCGACTTTTGCAAATTATAAGCATACTGAGTTTGAAGGAGCGGCCACAGGTACGATTTTTACTAATGAAGGCCATGAGACAAGAGTAGAGCTTGATAATAAGTTTAATAAAGTTGAAGGAGTAACTGGGGCTCACGTTCGCTTTAATGATTTTGCTGCCAATGGCTCTGAAGCTTTTCTACCAAGCACCCAAACAACAATGTTGTCACTTTTCACTCTTCAAGAGCTAATGCTGGGTAATAACACAATAAGTGGTGGGTTAAGAGTTGAGACCAATTCAATTGAAAAAGAAGCGAGCACCAACTTTGGCGCTGCGCAAAAGAAAGACTTTTCAAACTTAAATGCATCTTTAGGGCATCAGTATCGCCTAACAAGTGTTTCTAGCCTGAATCAATCCTTTTCCTATACGGAACGCGCGCCGACGGCTCAAGAGCTTTTCTCAAATGGGGCCCATATTGCTTCATCAACTTTTGAACGCGGCTCTTCTAATCTTCAAAAAGAAAAGGCCTTAGCTTACGAAATTAATTACAAGCTCAAAAGTAATCAAACACAGTGGCAAGTAAGTGGCTTCATTCAGCACTTTGAAAACTTTATTACTCTTACACCTTCGGGGCAAACAGACACAGAAAGTACTCTACCAATCAATAACTATCAGCAAATAGATGCGAACTTTATGGGCGCAGAGATATCTGGTTTAACTCCACTTATGCAAAATGGAAGCACGACTTACTCACTTAAAACATCCTTCGATTATGTAAGGGCCCGAGCAACTGGAGGCAGGGGAGACCTCGCTAGAATAACCCCGATGAGATTAAACACAGGTTTTCAATTATCGAAATCTCGATGGCTATCTGATCTTGATTTTAGGTATGTCTTTAAACAAGACAAGATTTCCCAGGGAGAGTCGATTACTCCAAGCTACCTTCTTGTCGATTTCGCCATTCACTATGATGTTCTCTTTGGGGGCAGTGGGCTGACAGTTTATGGCAAACTTAATAATCTCTTTGATCAAGAGGCGCGAAATCACGTCTCTACGATAAAAGATATAGCGCCATTAGCGGGAAGAAGTGCAGTGGTTGGAATTCAGGGGACTTTCTAGTCTGAATTCCAACATTTTTGGATTGGCCTTAATCTACTTTTTCTTTTGAATAGGTATCAACAAATTTTTTGATTTCATCAAAGTGTTCAAGGATGTACTTGGCCTTAGTAAGCCCAAAACTGACAACTGTGCCATACTTCTCAAGCTCTTTGCCTTGCTCGTCTACTTTATAGATTTTAAAAATCTTATTACCTTTGTACTCCTCAACTCCTGTATCGTGAGGCGCTAATTCTTTTGTCATCATGATTCCTTTCTTTAGAAATACTGTTTTATCGCAAACTGAACAAACCACTCTTCAGTTGGTTGGTGAACTCGCGCTAAATCTAGTCTTAAAAGCAAGTTGGTGTAGCCAGTGGGGACTACTCTAAAACCTGTTCCAGTACTAAGCGCTTGGACCCACCTTGTAGAATCACCATTAGTGTTCATTGGTCTAAAGCTTGCTGCATCCAAAAAAAGTACAGGTTGAAAGTAGGTTCTGTCAAAAATTGTGAGGGAGTGTCTTGATTCAATATTAAGGTAGCCCATCGTGCTTGTTCTATAGAGGGAGTCATCTAGTCCTCTCACTCCAGATTTACTGCCGATCAAGAGACTATGGTTGATATCTCCCTCGTTAACCGCAGCAAAACGGCCATTAAGAACAAGTGTATTTTTTTCTAGAAGCCTCGTGGCACCAATAAACTTGGCGACAAATTCTCCTCGAAACCTACCGTCATCCATCGCACCTGGTCTAAACTCTACAACTCCTTTAAAACCATGGGGATGGAGGTCATCCCAGAAGTACTTGTCATAGATGATCTCAAATAAGCCGCCATAATAGATAGAACTTTTTAGTGAGGATTGGTTTGATGAATTAGTAAAGTACTCGCGGTAAACTTGGAGCTGAAATTCATAAAGAAGGGGGGAGTCGTATTTAAAGGGGCTAATCCATTCGACGGCACCACCTATTCTATTTCTCTTCCACTTTGTTTGGGGTTGCTCGTTGAATCGAAAGTCAGAGCCCAATTTATAAACTTCGACTTCTCTTGCCCAGCGGTGGTGACGGTAAAGATGCTCTGTTACCCAAGCGGCAAAGTTTAAACTTCGATCCGAGTAACTAACCTCCCCACCAAGTTTGGTTGCTGTTCCGAGAAAGTCGTACTGATTTAGTCCGAGGGTCGCTGATGTATCTTTTGAGGTCTTACCGGTAGATAGTGCGATGATAGGAGAGTAGGTATTCTTACTTCTCACCTTTACCAAGAGTCCTTTCTCTCTCTTTTCTACCGATACCTTATCGAAGATACCAAGGTTTTTAATTCTTCTTTGGTACTCTGTAAGCTCTTCATTTGTAAGAGTCGTTGGCAGCTCTCTTGGTAAAATTTCTATTAGAGTAATTTTCTTGGTTTTTTCTAGTCCTTGTATTTCAATCGTCTCGACCAAAAAAGACCCAATCGAATCAACTTGAGACGAAGCCTCTTCATTCGCATTAGCGACAAGATTGATTGAGCTAGCAAGAACAAGGAGCGTGAATACTGTTTTAAAAAATGTCATTGAAGTCATTCCTAAGTTTTGAGTTAATCATTAAGAAGGGGAAGTTTTTAGTATTTTGTTAAAAACTTCTATAGGTCATATGTAACAAATGATAGCTGTATAAAAATGTTCTAGTCTTTCCTAAGTAATTTGCCTGGATTCGCGAGGGTTTGAATGTCTTTATAGGCATTTTTTGACTCTAAATAGGTAAACGAGGATAATTGATGATTACTCAAATATTCCTTCGCCTTTTTTAAGGCCTGCTCACTTTTGTGATCCTCAACAAGGAATTCTAAAAAAATCTTTAAATTAAGAGGTTCATTTGGAAACATGTCCCGGGCCTTGTTGATATATTTATAAGCAGTCGAGTTATCTCCACCTAAGAATCCTGGGAGTTTTCGATAAATTAAAGATAGCATTCTATAGGGGCCTGACCTTGCGTAGGTAGGATCAATCTTAGCTGCTAATTTAAAGAGGCCTGTAATATTTGATAGTCCAAAAGCAAGGCTCAGAGTTCCCTGATCTTTTTTGTAGAGAATCTTATTTGTGGCATACCAGAAAATACACTCGACTCTACTTTTATCTGCTAACTTGTGGCATCGCTTACCTTGTTTTACACCTTTGTCGTGGTAATCAAGCCTCTTTTCTTTATCATCTTCCAGATGACCGACATAATAGTTCGCCATACTTGCCCTCCAGAGGGCCTCCACTGAGTTCGGGTTTGATTTTAAATATTGATCATAAATCTCAAGGGCCTTGAATGCACTTGCATGGTCTTCTCTTAATTCATAGAGCTTATCTGCGGAGATGATCTCTGCAGGAAGGTCTTCTGCTAAGGTTACAGAGGAAGTGAAATGAAGAATAAAAAGTAATGATAGTCTTTTGAACATAACTTTAGCCTTTATAAAAGGTAGTTATGATTGGTAACGAATAGTTTCAATTATTACTATAGTGCTTATGTACTAAAGTTAGTTTTTTTTAACCAAAATCTAGAATAAGCTCATTTAAAAAATAGGCAGAGAGTTCATTCTTTCCAGAGAGCCCTGCTTTTTCATAAAGACTACGGCATTGATTACGGATTGTTCTTTCTGAAGTAAACCTTTCGCTGGCAATATCCTTAGAAGTTTTGCCTTTAAGAAGAAGGATCGCAATTTCTCTCTCACTTTTTGAAAGCTTCCATTGTTCAAACTTTACTAAAAGGTGTTTTTGGAACTCTATGATGAATTGCTTTGACTTCTTCTCCCACATTGAGGCGAGGTCTTTTGTTTTTTCTAGGTCTATGTGAAGCGCATTTTTAGAATCACTGACATGAGTAAACCTCCTCCAAATATAATTGGTGCTAATCAGAACCAAAATTAAAATAGAACCTTCGAGAGAAAGATCAAAAATCATGGCCTTCATGGGGAGGCCTTCTACTACGTCAAATGTAACATCGGCACAAACCATAATAAAAACTGCCACTTGAAGGCAGGTAAGGACAATTTTCTCATTTAAGCTAACTTTTGTGACATTTGCCATATATTGATTCCGGTCAGAAATTTGAGTCATATGACTCATTAAATGCATGGGTCATTCATACTATAACTATCTAAGTTATTGCAAATAGAAAGAATAGGCAGCGTAATGGAACCAAAAAAAGGGAACTCTTTTCTAAAAACGATTTCCTTGAGTAATCAAGAGTTTGAACAGACAAAAGGCTTTTTGGAAGCAAAGGGTCAGTGTAAAGCACCCCCATTTATTAAACAGACTAAAGATCTTTTAAATAATGGAGGCCGTGCGATCTTGATTCAACTGGAGAGTGACGTTTATAACCAGTTCTCCTATGAAGAAATTCATCATATTGGGCCTCTCCTCGCTACCTCAATTGGCAAGCCAGTCGTGCAAAATGAGCAAGGTGACACGGTCATATCTGTTTATGATCGAGATCGGCTTGGTTCTATGGCCAAAGGTGGCAGGTATCACCAAACACGAGAAGGTGGCAGCATCCACACCGACAATGTGAATATTCCAGAGATTTGGGATTATTTGATTTTGACTTGTCTCTCTCCCGCCTATGTCGGTGGGGAGAGTATTTTGGTCGATGGAATTGCTATCCATGCTGAGCTTAAAATTAAATTTCCTCGTGCGCTTAAGGTTTTAGAGAATAACTTTATTTGGGAAATGAGAGGAGTAAAAGACGAACTCTATCAAGCTCCTATCATTACCTATGACGAAAACGGTGAGCCTCTTTTTAGGCACCTTCGCCCCTATATGGAATCAGCTCATGAGAAAGCAAAAACACCCCTTACAAAAGACCAGCTCTTCGCAGTGGATGTCTTAGATGCTTTAACGAACTGCTCTTCTTTTCAGCTTAGATACAGATTAAAAAAGGGTGATCTTCTCGTCACAAGGGATGCTCAAGTACTTCACGGCAGAACGAGCTTCTCTGATGAGTTAGAAGCTGTCTCTTATGAGGATTTTCATGCAGGTAAGGGGAAAGTCATGAAGAGAACAATGGAGAGGTTATGGATTACAAAATAGGGAGTGACTATACAGCTGTGCTTTTGGCCGCTGGATATGGTTCACGAATCGCAGACCTAACACCAAGACCAAAGTGCTTACTAGAAATTAACGGTGAAACCCTGCTTGAGAGAAACTTCAAGATTTGGAAGAGCTTGGGAATAGAGAAGGTTTCCTTAGTTTTGGGTTATGAGGCAGATACAATTAGAAATGTCGCTCAAAAGTATGAAAACGACCTTGAGATCTCTTATCGCTTAAATGGGGACTTCAGAAATTTAGGCAATACCTATTCTCTTCTCAAAGGAATTGAGGCCATCAATGGG